>Ga0307418_1000007_pt1 | contig 76320 bp, 56 predicted proteins | sample SalMarWE160220MG_2_FD_202160 | JGI IMG/M metagenome (GOLD analysis project Ga0307418, IMG submission 202160) | Salt marsh sediment microbial communities from the Plum Island Ecosystem LTER, Massachusetts, United States - WE1602-20 | ecosystem: Environmental > Aquatic > Marine > Intertidal zone >...
GACCACTGCTGGCGATCCGTTGGATCGAGCTGGGCCTCGGGATTCCTCCGACGGAGTTCCCGAGCATGGTGGAAGCGACCATCGACTCCCCGGAGCTCGAGCGAGAGGTGATGGCCCTGTTGGAGGCCAAGCGGTCCGGTCGCGAGCTCGACCTTGGACCTCGTGTCGAGCCGATTCACTCGTTCATCGAGGCTGAGCTCAAGCGCCATCAGTCGTCGAGTGACTTCGGCAAGGCGCGGGCTACGAAGCCGGTGGGGAAGCTGGACGCTTTGCTTCGCTCGACCCTCGAGGCCGCATGGGGATCGGCCTGACAGGGGTTTGAACGCGACGGGGCACGCGGCGGGTCGATCGCTTGTCCGGCTTGCATCTCCCAACCGCAGGTTGGCATGTTTCTCCCGCAGGCTATACCCAAGGTTGCTGGAGAGCACGCTCTGGGCCGTTGTCTTCAGGCGAGGCGTAGGGGAGGTCCTGGAATGACTCTGCCGACAGTAGAGGACGAGCTAGGGTCGGCGCGACCGTCGCTCGACGAGCGGACCGCCAGGCGCATCAAGATCGGTGCGCGATTCGGAGTGTGGGGATTCATCGCCGCTCTGGCCGTTCCCGCCCTGGGCGCAGCAGGCATGCCGTTGTCCTCTGTGCTCGGCGGAGTGGTGATGCTGGGTGGAATCATCGCGAGCGGACTCGGGATCATTACGGCGGCAGCGAACGTCTGGCGGGCACTGCCGTCCGGGTGGAGCCTCCTGAAGGTCGCGAGCGTCACGGCAATCCCAGTCGGGCTCAGCATGGCGTTCTTCGGGCTCAGCGCGGTGCTGCCGTTTCCGAGGTGGTCGCGAGTGCTCGTAAGGTTCAGCGCATTGGGTGCCGCCTTCGGCCTCGTGGTCCTGGTGCTGCTCGTTGCGGCGTTCGTCGTGTCCTTCCTGAGGACTCCCGGCGAAGAAGACTGATCGCGGCACGGGGCGTCTTGGCCGAAGGAGTGACGCTAACGTCAGCGCCGGATGCCAGACGCCGCCGCCCGCCCGTCGACGCGAACCACTTGACGCCGGAGGTCTCGAGCAGCTTCCTCGGCGAGTGGGAAGTCCGGTGCCGGGACTCCGCGACCGTCTTCTTCTCCTCACCGGTGATGGAAGTGATCGGACGACGGCCACGAGACGAATAGAGGACGATGGTCAGGGAGACCCTGCTAGATCCGCGGATGCGGGTGGAGGTTGATATGGCCGGCGCACGAGCTCGACTCGATGTCGAGCAGATCATCGAATATCTGCCGCATCGATACCCCTTCCTCCTGGTCGATCGTATTGTCGCCTTTGAGCCACATGAGCGGATCGTCGGTCTCAAGAACGTGACCATCGGCGAGCCCTTCTTTCAGGGGCACTTTCCCGGTCACCCTACGATGCCGGGTGTGCTCATACTCGAGTGCATGACCCAGATCGGAGGTCTGCTGCTTCTTGAGGAGAAGGAGGAGGGTGCGCCGCCGCCGATCGTCTACCTCGTCGGGATCGATTCGGCTCGATGGCGGAAGCCCGTGGTGCCGGGCGATCAGCTCGTCGTCGAGGCGAAGCTGCTGAAGGCCAGAAGGGACATCTTCCGGCTAGCCGCACAAGCCACCGTGGATGGGGAGGCGGTCGCCGAGGCCGAGATAATGTGTCACGTGGCCCCCGGCGAGCGCGGGGGATCCGCATAGGACTGGTCGCGCAGCAGAATTCCAGGTAGCCACCGCCAGATGGAGGAACGAGCGCTCTGTTTGAGAAACCCGCCAGCGACCGCGAGTTGAACGACGATATCGTGCGGCTCGTGATGGAGCGTCAGTTTCCGAGCCTGGAGTTGCACGCGGTCGAGCCGCTCGGCTCGGGCTGGGAGTACGACGTCTACCTGATAGACGGACATCTGGCGGTCCGGTTTCCTCGCTACGCAGACGTTTCGCGCGATCTGGACAGGGCCGAGGCTCGTCTTCAGTTCGTCGCCGGCGAAATCGGCTCCGCGGTAACGGTCCCCAGGATCATCCTTCGTGGTGAGCCGGGTCCACACTTCCCGCATCGCTTCTTCGGGCATGAGTGGATCCCCGGCATCCCGGCGGCCGAGCTCGTCGGCCACCTACCGGAGCGCCTGGCCTCCGACCTCGGCATCGCCCTGACGCACATCCACGGGATCTCGCCGGAGAGAGCTTCCGTGGTGAAGGCTGGTGCCCAGAAGTGGTCTTGCCGTTCCTCCTTCGACGGTCTCGTCGACGTGCTGGAAGAGGTCCCGGAAGTGTCGAGGCTGGTTCCCGAAGGCGCGGCCTGGGTCGGCAGGGTGAGCGCAGTGCCCCAGGAGTATGCCGGACCGGCTCGGTTCATCCACGACGACTTTCAGCCGGAGCACATCATCGTCGATGGGGATTCGGGAGGCTTGAGGGGGGTCATCGACTGGGGTGGATCCCTGGGGGATCCTGCTCAGGATTTCTCCTTCATCGCGGCCTGGGCCGGCTGGGAGTTCACGACGTCGGTGCTTTCCGCCTACCAGGGCGTGATGGATGGCGACTTCCTGGACCGCCTCCTCTTCCTTGGTCGTGTGCGTGCGCTTGGCTGGCTGGCGTATGGGATCCACGTCGGCCTGGACACGAGAGAGCAGGCGGAGGTCGCGCGTGACCTGCTGTCGAGAAATGACCCCTCCTGACCAGGTGCTCATCGAGTTCAGCCGCGTCGAACGCCTCGGCCTCCGACTTGCCGACGTGGAGATTGGCACGTCGTACGGCGCACCTGCGCTCAAAGTGCACGGTCGCATGTTCGCATGCGTTCCAACGCACCGGTCGGCGGAGCGCGGATCGCTCGCGGTCCGGATGAGTCTCGTGGAGCGTGACCTGCGAATGCGTGACCGTCCAGACATCTATTATGTCAAACCACACGCGTTGGGCGAGCCGGGGCGCAAGCCCAACTTCGGCACCAGGACGAGGATGACGAACTACGTCTACCTGACGGCTACGTTGGACGCGGCCAAGTGGGGAGCAGAGCTCGCCGCCGGTGAAGGTCCCGGCAGGATCTACATGGTGGAACCGACCGGCCCATTCGAAGATGACCCCAACTTCGAACGTGGACATCACTGGCTGACCAGGCCGTGATGCGGTTGCGGTGGGCTGCATGGTGCGAGCCATTCGGCTTGCACTTCGTGCCCCTGGGTCGGCATCATGGTTCCGCAACGACGACCCAGAGTCGTTGGAAGGCGCCCCCTGGCGGGAGGGGATCGTGGCGTTGGTGCAAGTCAGAGTCGGCAGCTTGGGCAAGGACCGGAACAAGGACTTACCGGTGGTGCTGCTCACCGAAATGGAGGGTGAGCGGATCCTGCCCATCTGGATCGGCCCCGCCGAGGCGAGCGCCATCGCCGTCAAGCTGGGGGAAATGGATTTTGCGCGCCCCCTCACGCATGACCTCCTCGCGTCAGCCATCCGGGAGTGCGGAGGCAAGGTCGAGCGGGCGGTGGTCACTCGCGTCGCGGAGCATACCTACTTCGCCGAATTGCACGTCGATGCACCGAGCGGGCGCATCGTCCTCGATTCCAGGCCCTCGGATGCCATCGCGGTTGCCCTTCGCTCGGAAACCGGCATCTTCGTCGAAGAGGATGTTCTCGAAGCGGTTGCGGCCGTCATGCCGAAGCGGGGTGACCCCGAGACCCCGGAGGTACCCGACGACCCTGTGGAGCCACCGAAGTAGACGACGCCCAGGCACGCGAGGACGTCGGCCAGCGCTCCCGCCCCGGGGGCGATTCCCGATCCGATGGTATCCGGACACGAGCCATGAACATCTGGATTCGCATCCTCATCACGCTCACGCGGTCAGTCTTCCAGCCCAGGATCGAGCCAACCGCGGTTCTGCGAACCGGGATGATCGTTGGACCCACGGAGGCCGACATCAAGTACGTGGGGAACGCTCGGTATCTCCTGTTCATGGAGGTCGGCCGACTGGAGCTGATGGTGCGGACCGGTGCCTTGCGGCAAGCGCGGCGGCGGAAGTGGACCCCGCTGGTCGCCGCGCAGACGATACGGTACCAGAGCCCTCTCCGACGGTTCCAGCGCTTCACCCTGACGACCCACCTGGTCGGTTGGGACGACAAGTGGTTCTACATCGAGCACAAGATCGAGCACAGAGGACGATTGATGGCCTTCGGCCTGGTCAGGAGCTGCTTCAGAGGAAAGGACGGCCTGGTTCCACCCCCCGTTGCCTTTGCCGCTCTGGGTATGGCCGGCACCGAGTCCCCGGTGCCCGGCTACGTGGGTCCGTGGGCGGCTGCAGAATCGGATCTCCTCGACGCGGTCGAGGGCCTATGACCCCGAGCGCTGCGCTCGCCAACGAGGATTTGCTGCTGCCAGGAGGCCATGGAGCAGGGTGATGCTGCGAGCCGGGGTCACGTTCGTTCTAGGCGTGCTGATCGGAACCGCCGCACTCGGCGCGCAGGACCGCGACCGGGACCGGGCGCCCTGCTCGAACGATCCGCAAGCCGTGGCGGTGCTGCGCGGCCGGCTCGTGACCGGCGACTCCACCCTGTTCCTGCGAAGGGGCGTATACCTGTCCCCGGAAGCCCACGGACCCCGATGCCGGGCCCACGCGGATTCCACTGGAGCTTTCGAGTTCCGCGGTCTGCGGCCGGGGACATACACGCTCACGATGGGGTCGGCGGGCATCGAGCCCATCGCGCCCATACCGGTCAGGATCAGCGGAGGGGGGACGTCCGTTGTGACGATCCGGATCCGCGCAGCGGATGATCTCGCCGCGTGCATGAGCAGCTCCAGGTGTGCGGCAGTGCTCGTCCGTCCAACACCCATCGAGCTCGGTGGCGACGACGACGTGGCCCTGAAGGCGTTGGGGTTCCGACTCGCTCTCGCGCTGAGCCTTCGGTCATGGGCTCCGGGAGAAACACCTGTGGTCTGCGTGCCGCAGCCGATGGTGGAGGTACTGGGTACGGTCTACCAGGATGTCGTCTCGGACCGTGAGTGCGCCCGCCCGGTAAGCGAAGCCGATCCATTGGCGCTTCGCAGTCACCTCAAGCATACGGCGACGGGACGGGACGCCATTGAGCTTCGGGTGACCTACATTCAGAGAGGCGAAGCGGGGGACGCCAGCCTCGGTGTCGCCTACCATGTGGCGAGCCTGTGGGGAGCGGGCTTCGAGTGCACGGTGCGCAAACGTGCCGGCGAGTGGATTCCGCGGCGGTGCGTGCTGACGGTCGTCTCGTAGCAGGTCCGCGTGGGGCCGACCGCAGGTTCGGCTCCGGGTTCCCCGGAGGCCGCATCAGTGTAGGCGCAGCCGCGCCCGACCTAACAGGGTTCTGAAGAAGGGAAGCACCCTGCTAACGCTCCCTCCTGTTCCCGCCGGGCGGAAGGGGGTCTCCGAGCGAGTCGTGCCGCTGTTGAATCATCCTCGCTCGCTCCAGCAAGTCGGCACGTGCCCCTTGGCGCTTCAGGCCCTGTTTCAGGTCTTGCTCCCTCCGGTATGCGTCGCGGCGCCAGGGAAGGATCCCGAACCCACAGTCCGCGGGATCCAACCCACCCGAGCAGATCGCCACAGAGACTCCCAGGATTCGCAGCCGGAGACCAGGCGTCCGGGTCCTCCCGACGGAGTCCGTCCTGGATCGGAGGCGTTCGGTCTCGGACGGGCCGGGGTTCAGCTGGTCGGGAGAGACGATGGACCAGAGGCGCGGGTCGCGGAGTCGAGGGCGCAGGCCGGCCGCAGGGTCGTACACGCGTTCGGGCTCGACAGCCGCGGGTCGATCCAGCCGCCCGTCCTCCTTCCGGGGTCGAAGGGGCCGCGCCCCGCGTGGCCGTTCCACCGGGATCTTCTCCACCTGCTCCGCGGCATCGGCAAGGTTCAGAACCCGCATGCCTTCGGGATCCCGAGCCTCGGCCAAACCCTCACTTCGGCGCTTGGCGTCCGGCGCGTCGATGTCCACCGACACTCCGAGAACGAGCGCATGAATCCCGAGGGAGACGAGAAGCGAGATGGGCAGGGCGCGGCGGTAGTCGGTAGGGCGGCGCGCACGGAGGGATCGGAGGGGTGACACGGACGAGTGCTGCAACAGATCAGGCTCCGCGGGGGCGACGACGCTGCGATGTCGATCATGGATAAGATGCGCATCCGGATCGGGACCGTTGCCTGACGGCCCGGTATTCGAGGCTCCCGAGATGATGGGCTCGACGTTCGCCGCGGGTGCGAGCGCCGCGTCCTCTCGCCCACGACCATCAGCGATCCGCGCCGCCTACCCGCCTTCCCCGTACATCTGTGCGGGACCCAGCTCAGCGGGGAACCGGGACCGGAGCGCGTCGCGGGTCACGTAGCAGAGATGGCAGGCGTCCGCGTACCCGTCCGTCGTGGAGATCCCGTACCTCCGGGCCAGCTCCACCGGGCCGCCGGCAAGGAGCGGGCCAGTGATGGGATGGGCGTCCGGCTCCCACGCCTCGCAGATCTCCCGGAGCGGCGCCCTGAACAGGTTCCCCATCACGATCCCCTGGCAGACGTGCAGGTTGCCGAAGGGATCCAGATGGACCCGCCCCGGCTCGCGGAGGTCCTCGTACGGGCACTCCGTCATCCCGGATGCGTGACGCTTCCGCGCCGCCGGGGCGAGCTTCACCGCCGCCCGGCCGCGATACATCACCCCCGACTCGCCCTCGGGAATCTGACCGACTGCGCGCTCAGCCGTCTCCTCCCCTGCGATCTCGATGGCCCCGAAGGGGATGCCGAGCTTCCGGGCAGCACCCTCCGCGCAGCGCACGCGATGCACCTGATCGTCATTCCCGTGGAAGCGGTCGCAGCTCACCGAGAGGTCGTCCACCAGTCCCGCGAAGTCGCGCAGCCACTCCTCCGCGTCCTCGGGGGTGCTCGCCCAGTAGGCGTTGGAAACGATCCCCACCTTGAGGCCCATCTCCGCTGCGCGCCGCACGCCGAACCGGAGCAAAGCGTGGTAGAGGAAGGGCTCCCCGCCCTCGAAGTAGATCCACTCCACGGTTGCGGCGTCGCGGGCCTGGTGGAGGATGTCGTCGAGCTGCGGCAGGGTCAGAGCCGGCGTACGGAACGGACCCGACCACACGAAGCAGTGGTCGCACTCGAAGTTGCACTCGTAGGTGAGCAGGATATGAAGGCCGGTGAGCTTCATGGCCGTCCTCCTCTTGCGCGGGCCACCCGAAATCTCGTCGGGGCGTGGGCCCGGCGTCAAACGGTGGTGCGCAGTCACATTCCGGAGCCGTCGGGAAGCCGCCCACCCTTCGAGGTGGGTCGACTCGTCCCCAGTGAAAGAACCCGAGCGGGTGACACGTTTCGGCATCCTGTTCGTACCCAAGGGTGCCGTGGCATGGTTGCGCGTCCTCTTCAGGACAGCGGGTTCGACTCCCGCCGCGAAAGGGGTCCTGAGGTCCACGTCGAGGTTCGAGTCCTCGCACGGCGATTCTTCCGGTCAGCCTCGCTTGCGCCCCCCGGCCCGGACAGGCATAGTGGTACGCAGCATACACGTAAGGATGTTGAAGTGCGTCGACATCCCTCCAGGCAGGCGCTCGCACGCGCCTCGGGGAGGATCGAAGCATGCGCGAAGAGGAGGAGATCAGACGGCGGCTGGAGGCGAAATCAGACGAGCAGCTCCTCGACATCGTAGAGGGTCGGGATCTCGGCTACCGCGACGTAGCGGTCCGGATCGCCGGCGAGACGCTCCGGCGGCGCGGCGTTCCCTTCGCTGACGTTCCGCTGGCCGATCTCCAGCAGGAGATGACCCAGCGTGAGGAGGAGTCGCGCACGCTCCGGCGGATCCGTGAGGACCGCTCGGCGGGGAGAGACATCCTATTGCTCGGCATCGGCGCATTCGTCCTGCCTCTGTTCGGCCTGCAATTCAGCATCCTCAGTCCACTCGGATCAGCAACGGTCCTCGTGGCCGCGGGCCTGATCGCATTGGGAGCTACGCTTCTTCACAGCGCCGACCGAGCCGAGAGAGCGGCCTCCGAGCCTCAGGGCACGGAAGAGCCCCGAGCGGTGAGACCGAACCGCGAAGGAAGCCCGCGGGCCTGGTTGGCCACGGCCCGCAAGGTGCTCATGGTCACGGCGGGGATCTACCTGCTGATCGCACTCTTCGCGTTGCTCATGAGGGGTGCCTGGCGTTAGTGGGGCCGCCCCGGCCCCTCAGTGCGTCAGCGCGTAGATGATGTAGTCCACACCGAGCTTGTAGGCCTCGTTGGAGAGATCGACCGGGACGTATCCCTCGTCCGAGAACTCCCAGAAGTTGGAGACGTCGGTGTTGAAGTTGATCACCACCATGAGCCGCTTCGTGGGGTCGTTGTCCTCGTAGATGCCCCGGAAGACGGGCTTGCCCCGGTCGTAGTACTGGGGCACGACGTCGAACGACGGGATGTCGAAGAACGAGTGGAAGATGGGGTTGTCGGGCGTCAGGTCGACGATCTCAGCGTTGGGGAGCACCCGGCGCATCTGGCGGGCGAAGTTGCCCCAGCCGTCGTTGCGGAAGTCGTCCCGGAAGTCGTCGAAGATCACGAACCCGCCCTTGAGCAGGTAGTCGTGCAGGTTCTTCGCCTCCTGATCGGTCATGGTCCAGTAGCCGGCTTCCGTCATGTACGCCACCGGATACTTGAACAGCTCCGGGTCGTCCAGGGTGAAGACGTCGGTCCCGTCCTTGTGGGCGCGCAGGAGCGTCATCGCGTCCATGATCTTCATCAGGTTGATGCCCGCCCGGGGATAGCCGTGCGCCCATGCCGGCAGGCCCATGTAGTAGTAGCCCCCCGGGCCGGTGACGTAGGCGATGCGCGCGAAGGTGAAGGTGCCGTCGTAGGGGAGGTTGTGGACGGTGGGCTCCCGCTCCTGCTGCCGGAATCGCCGGCCGAACCCACGCTGGCCGGCCGCCGGGGCGACCATCGCCAGGACGAGGGCGGCGGTGAGGAGGGTCGTGCGCATGCGTAACGTATACCCCACACGGCCGAAATCCGACAGACGTGGACGCTACGCCGCCGTTCGGACGGCCGTTCTCCCGAATGGCGTCACGCTCGCCAGAGCCGCGCCGACGAACGGGAGCAGCGCCACCGGGCGGATGCCGAGCACGCCGCTCCCGGCGACACCGTCCAGGGCGAGGAACGCCAGTCCGCCACATACGAAGGCGGCGCCGAGGACCTGCCGCCAGGGCGCGGCGGGGGAGATGCCGGGACGGTCCCGCTCGAAGCGGCCGAAGATCATGGCGAGGCCCGCCAGCGCCACGAGGTACACGGCCAGCCAGACCGGTCGCAGAAGCCACCACCCCGGGCTGCCGGGCGCCGCGGTCAGGCCGATGTCTCCGGCGACCATCGCTCCACCGATGAGCAGGGTGGAGGCGGTGAGGTGCCACAGGAAGATCGTCATGATCATCCCGTTGACGAGCACGGTCGCGGTCCATGGCGTGATCCGCCTGAGCCAGCGGCGCATCGGCGCTTCGATGGAGATCAGCAGGCCGCTCTGCACGACCCCGATGAGGAGCATCGGGAGCTTGGGCGGCAGCGTGTTGCTCACGTCCTCGCCGGGCACGCTCACCATGCTCACGGGATAGGGCCCGATGGTCACCAACGCCACCAGGATCAGCAGGCCGGTGGCGGCCCAGACCAGGGTGCGGCGGGTGCCCGCGAACCAGCCCTCGCGCCACGCGTATCCGAGCTGGTGCACCGCGAGCCAGACGAACCCGTAGTTGAGCCATCCCAACAGCCGGAGATCGGCGCCGAAGAACAGCACGTCGTCCAGCACGGCGGCGAGGGCGAGCGCCCAGAACGACCCCATGCCGAACCGGTGCCACGCGGCGTAGGTGAACGGGACGAGCACCACCGCCATCGTGTACACGGCCAGGAACCAGATGGGGACCAGGGCCATCTGCGAGCCGGCCCTGAGCAGCACCGGCTCGACGTGGGCGGCGGTGCCCGCCCCTCCGAGGACGACCCACACCACGAGGAGCGGCATGACGGGGCCCAGCAGCCGCTGCAGCCGCCCGTTGAGCCAATCGGCATAGCTCTTCCCGTCGCGCACGGCCGCCTTCCACGACACACCGTTGGAGTATCCACCCACCAGGAAGAACACCGGCATGACCTGGAACACCCACGTGAGGAAGTGCGTCCACGAGCGGTATTCCAGCAGGTTGGACAGACGGACCCCGCCACCACTCACCCACGGCGCGGCCATGAGCCAGTGGCCGCTGATGACGGCGAGAATGGACACGGCACGCAGGAAATCGACGTACCGGTTGCGCGTGTCGGGGGTGCGCGCGGCGGCACCGGCCGCCTGCGCCCAGAGTGAGGTCATCGCGTCGATGACGGCGACGTGCCGCCTGCGTCCGTGGATCTCGTCACCTGAGGATCGCCAGCAGGATATCTACTGCGGGCTACCCGCTTCGGGCAATACGAGGGATCGCGCGAAGACCGCGACGCGCGCTGGAAGAGCGAGCGCGGCCACCGAAACGACAGGGCCGGGAGCCCAGGTCGTGACCTGGGCTCCCGGCCGCCCCGGGGGGTTGCTCTTTACCCGCCCGACCCCAGCGGACGGGGTCCGCGTCAGCCGGACGCCACCACCTCGAAGTCGTTCCCGGTGGATGCCGTCCCTGCGGTCAGGTCGACGGCCTGGCTTGCCGGATTCGTGACATAGCCGGTACCGACGGTCACCGTGATCGTCCACGTGCCGGCCGGGAGCGCCCCGAACTCGTAGGTGCCGTCCGATGCGGTAGTGGTGGTCAAGGAGGGCTCACCGGTCGCGGTCGCGGTCACGGTCAGCCCGGCCACCGACACACCCGAGAGCGACGTGGTCACCGTGCCGGCGATGCTGCCGGGCTGGACGACGCCGAAGTCGACGCCCGTCACGTCCTGGGAGTTGCCCACGGCGACGTCGGCCCAGACGGGAGTGGTCACCAGCGTATCCGCTACGGCTACCGTCACCACGTAGGATCCGGGCAGGATGCTGTCGATGGTGAAGGTCCCGTCCGATGCGGTCAGAACCCTCAGCGTGTCCATGCCCGCCGTCTGCGGGGCCGCGGTCACCGTCAGCGAGTCCACCGACACGCCGGTGAGCGACGTCGACACCGTCCCGGAGATGCTGCCTCTGACGTCGATCACGTCGAAGTCCACGCCGGTGGTGTCCTGGCCGTCCGCGAGGGTCACCGCCTGGCTCGCCGGGTTCGTGGAGAGTCCGGCCGGCAGATCGACCGTCACGTTGTAGGTGGCGGGGACCAGGTAGGGGATCGTGTAGTTGCCGTCCGAATCGGTCACGGCCGTGTCCGTCTGCGCCGTGTACCCAGGCGCCGTGCCGGCGTCCGTGGGCACGGCGCGGACCGTGAGGCCCTCGACGGACTGATTTGCGAGGGACGTGGAGATCGTCCCGGAGATGCTGGCGGCCGCGTTCTGGCCCGTCACGCTGATGGTCGGCTTGAAGATCACGCCGTGGATCCCCGCAGGCGTCACGGGATTCCCCTGCAGCACGAAGCTCTTCTCGACGTTGAAGTCCAGGACCAGGACGGTCTGTCCGGGCACGACGGCGAGCGGACCGCCGTCGGCGCCGTGCAGGTTCAGCTTGATCCCGGTCTGCATCCCGCTGGGAACCTTCAGCGCCTTCTCCGTGGAGCCGTCCCTGAACGTGTACCCCGGAGCCAGCTGCACACGCGCGGAATCGACGATGAGGCGCATCTGCGTGAACGAACCCGGATCGATGGTGGCCTCGGCGAGGGGCGTCGTGGCCGGCGCCTGGAAGTCCAGCAGGTTCACGAAGCCGTCGGTGCCGTTGTCGGTCAGCTTCACGTGCTGGCCGTCGGCGGAGATGAGCTCGACGGCGCCGATGTCGACCTCGGCAGCGGCGATGTAGTCGGCCGGGGCGTCCGTCAGAAGGACACGCACCGTCGCCGGGGTATCGGCCGTGGGCGCGGCCACGCTCGCCGAATCGTTGGCGCAGCCGGCCGCCAGGAGCGTGAGCAGGCAGGTGGACAGGATTCCAGCGGACCTCATCGTCACGGGCTTCATCGTTCCCCCCCTGGGAGATCTGGCGTTGCTCTAGAGGACAAGCCGTCTCCTGCACACTCGGCGAACGGCCATTCGGTCACATCCCCCTCCCCGGCGACGCCGCCGGCGCCCCGGGACGCCGGTGCCCGCCCGGCTCCGGCCGCCCTCCCGCGCCGCCTCGGCTCCCTCCCGCCGCCACGGCCTTTACCGGATGCGTCCACGACTTCCCCGCCGTCCGGTACGCGCCGGGGATGTCGGTGGTGACGAGCCCATCGAGGGCGGCGACGGCCTTGGCCGCGGCCTCGAGGGCGTTGTCCAGGGCCTTTCGCTGATCCACGCTGGGCAGGCCACTCCACGCCTCGATGGGGGCGCGCTGGCCGTTGACGCCGTTGAAGGCGCGGTCCACCTCGGTGCCGAGCCGCGCGACCCGTGCGACGAGGGAATCCCCCCGCGCGCCCAGATCGGCCTTCAGGGTGTCGTCCTGCGACGCGAGACCGGCGACGGCCAGCCGCGCCAGGCCGAGGGTCCTCGTCCAGTCGTAGATCTTCATGAGGAGCACCTGCCGGGCCGCGCGATCGGCCGCCGTGACCTTCGGAAGCGGGTCGGCCTGGACGACGACGCTGCCGGTGAGCGGCGTCTGCCCGGGAATCGTCACGCGCACGGTGTAGGTGCCCGGCATCACCAGCGGGCCCTCCGGCGGGCCGCCGCGCCCGAAGCCGCCCCGCCTGGCAGGATAGCCCACCTGCTTCGCCACGGGGGGGCCCCCGAATCCACGGCCGAAGCCGCGGCGCGCGGGAACGTTCGCCGAATCCACCGGCGGCGCGTACCGGAGATCCCAGTCGACGTGGCTCAGGCCTCTGGCCAACGGGCCCTGGAGGGTGCGGACGGTCCGGCCCGCCGAATCCGTCACCGTGATCTCGGCGGACCCGGTGGCGCCGTCCTTCAGCCAGTAGGCGATGCGCGCGTCCCAATCGGGGTTGGGAGAGAAGTGCTCGCCGGCGCCGTACCAGGCCTGCGGGGTGAAGGTGCTCATCTCACGCGCCGGGTGGATGGGAAGGAGCGTCGCGTCGGACTTCAAGGCCTTTGCGGTCAGCGCCTCCAGGGGGCCGATGTCGTCGAGCACCCAGATCCCGCGCCCGTGCGTGCCGGCCACCAGGGCTCCGTCCCGTGCCTGGAAGGCCACGGCGTCCACGGGCACCGTGGGCATGTTCGTCGTCAGCGGGTACCACGTGGCGCCGCCGTCGTTGGACACATGGATGCCTCGCTCGTGGGCGAGCACCAGCACGTTGGCGTCCCGCGGATCCTCGGCGATGCGGTTGACGCTGGTCTCCGGCAGGCCGGCCGCCAGCGAGCGCCAGTGCTCTCCGTAGTCGTCGCTGACGAACACGTACGGCTCGTAGTCGTCGGAGTAGTGCCCGTCGAAGGTCACGTAGACGCGGCCGGCGACGAACCTCGACGCGAGGACGGTGCTCACATACGTGCGTGGGGGCACACCCGGGACCCGGCTCGTGATGTTCTTCCAGGTCTTCCCGCCGTCCCGGGTGAGCTGCACCTGGCCGTCGTCGCTGCCGGTGTAGATCACGTTCCCGTCCAACGGTGACTCGCTGATGCTCGTCAGGGTGCCGTAGCTCGACTGGCCGTCGTTCCGCGAGAGCGCGTCGGGACCGACGACCGCGCCCATCATCTTCAGCGTGTCGCGATCGAGGTCGAGGGTGAGGTCCGGGCTGATCTTCGTCCAGCTCGACCCCTTGTCGGTGCTCTTGAAGAGCACCTGCGCGCCCATGTACCAGACGTCGGGATCCCGCTGGGAGACGATGATGGGCGTGTCCCAGTTCCAGCGGTACCGACCGCCGCTTCCCCCGAAGCCGCCGGGCCCGGCGGCCACCTCGCCCGGCACGGGGCGCTCACCCGTGCCCGGGCGGGCGCCGCGGCGCTCCATGGTCTCGATGTTCACCCACGCCGCGTTCCCGTTCTGGGCCTCCTGCAGCACCATGTCGCTGTCGGTGGGATCGAAGATCGCGTGGAAGCCGTCGCCGCCTCCGATGTTCCAGGCGTCGCGGTCGGCGATGCCGTTGCGGTCGCGGACCGCGCTGGGCATGCACCAGATGCCGTTGTCCTGCAGCCCGCCGCAGATGCGGAACGGCACGCTGTTGTCCACGTCGACTTCGTAGAACTGCCCGATGGGCATGTTGCGGCGGAAGTCCCACGTCCGCCCGCGATCCCAGGTGATGGAGACGCCGCCGTCCCCCCCGACGATCATGTGGCTCGGCTCGTCGGGGTCGATCCAGAGCGCGTGGTCCTCGCCGTGGACGTCGCTGAAGCGGTCGATCCAGGTCTTGCCGCCGTCGTTGGAGATGTAGAACCCGCGGTTGGAGCCGAGAGTGTAGACGTGGTCGCGGTTCTGAGGGTCGATGCGGATCTGTGAGAAGTAGTTGGGCCGCGTGTCCAGGGACGAGACCTTCTTCCACGTGGTGCCCGCGTCGAGGGTGCGATAGATGCCCTGCCCCTCGCCGTGCGCCTGGACCGTCGCGTAGACGATCCAGGGTTCACTCGCATAGATGGCCAACGCGATCCGCCCCTTGTCGCCCTCCGGGAGTCCGTTGCCGAGCTTCGTCCAGGTCTCGCCGCCGTCGCTGGTCTTGTAGATGCCCGAGCCGGGGCCGCCTCCGTTGAAGCCCCATGCCCGGCGCTGGCGCTGGTACGTGCTCGCGTAGAGGACCCGGGGATTCGCCGGGTCGATGACGATGTCGTTGGCGCCGGTGTTCTCGTCGACGAAGAGGACCTTCTTCCAGGTGCGGCCGGCGTCGGTGGTCTTGAACACGCCGCGCTCGGCGTTGGGACCCCAGAGATGCCCCTGGGCGGCGATGTACACGATGTTCGGGTCCGTCGGGTCGATGACGATGCGGCCGATGGAGCGCGTGTCCTTCAATCCCGTGTCCGTCCAGGTCTCGCCGCCGTCGGTGCTCTTGTAGACGCCGTCCCCCCAGCTCGAGCTCTGGCGCGTGTTGGCCTCGCCGGTGCCCACCCACACCGTGAGCGGCGCCGACGGCGCCACGGCCACCGCGCCGATGGACATCATCGCGTTCACGTGGTCGAAGACGGGCTTCCACGACGTACCGTTGTTCAGGCTCTTCCAGAGCCCGCCGCTGGCGGTGGCCACATAGATCGCTTCGGCCCTGCCCTTCACCTGCGCGACGGCGATGTCGTCGATGCGTCCGCTGGTGTTCACCGGGCCGATGGACCGCCAGCGGAGCGAGGAGAACGGCGATTGGGCGGCGGCGGGCGGCGGGGCTCCGGCGAGGCCGACGAGGACGAGCAGGACGAGGGGTGCGAGGCGCGACGGACGATACGACACAGGTAGCTCCGGAGGTGGGGGTCGGTCCGGCCGGCAACTTACGCCCGCTCCCTCGCCGCAGCGACCGGGGCTGGCAAAGTGGCGGGGCAGCGCTAATGTTGCGTCGCATGTCGAGCGTTCCTGCCCCGCTGCAGGCTGCCCTGGCCGATCGGTACTCCATCGAGCGGGAGCTCGGTCGGGGCGGTATGGCCGTCGTGTATCTCGCCCGCGATCTGAAGCACGGCCGGCACGTAGCACTGAAGGTGCTGGACTCGGCGGTGGGCGCCACCGTCGGGGCGGATCGGTTCCTGCGCGAGATCCGCGTCGCCGCGGGCCTGCAGCACCCGAACATCGTCACGGTCTTCGATTCCGGCGACGCCGAGGGCACCCTCTGGTTCACCATGCCCTACGTGGAGGGCGAATCCCTGCGCGAGCGCCTGTCGCGCGAGCGACAGCTACCTGTCGCCGACGCGGTGTCGACGGCAGCGGAGGTAGCCAGCGCCCTCGACTATGCGCATCGCCAGGGGGTGGTCCATCGCGACGTGAAGCCCGAGAACGTTCTCCTGCACGACGGCCGGGCGATGGTCGCCGATTTCGGAATCGCCCTCGCGCTCTCGACGGTGGACGGCACCCGTATGACGGAGAGCGGGATCAGCCTGGGCACGCCGCGCTACATGAGCCCGGAGCAGGCGACGGGCGAGCGCGAGATCACGCCGCGAAGCGACGTCTACGCGCTGGGCGCCATGCTCTACGAGATGCTCGTCGGCGAGCCCCCGTTCAACGGTCCCAGCGCCCAGGCCATCGTCGCGCGCGTGCTCACGGAGGAGCCACGGCCGCTCACCGCCCAGCGCAAGACGGTTCCGCCCCACGTCGAGGCCGCGGTGCTCACGGCCCTCCAGAAGCTCCCGGCGGACCGCTTCGCCACGGCAGCCGAGTTCGCCGCGGCCCTCGAGGACCGCGGGGGGCCGCTGCGGGGCTACGTCCCCCACCCCTCCTCTGTGCGGCCGACCGCGCTCTCGCTGCCCCGCCCCGCCGCCGTCGGTCTGGGCATCGCGGTCCTGGCCCTGGCCGGAGTGGCGCTCTGGGGCTGGCTCAGGCCCCGGCCCATGCTCCCGGTCAGTCGCCAGGAGATCGTCCTCGGTGCGGCAAATACACCGGGGATCGTCGGGTTCGGGTCGGCCATCGCGCCCGACGGCTCCGCCATCGTGTACTCCGATACCACCGGCGGGCAGCTGCGGCTCTGGATCAAGGAGCGCGGCGAGGCACACCCCCGGCCTCTCGCGCCGCTGCGCCCGGCCAACCCCGCCGGCCCCTCATTCTCACCCGACGGCCAGTGGATCGTCTTCTCCCACGAGAAGCTGGAGAAGATCTCGCGGCAGGGCGGCGCCCCGGTCGTCGTGTCGGACTCCGAGGCGGCGTACGGCTCGGCCTGGCTCGACGACGGCACCATCGCCTTCATCGCGGGCACGGGAGACCGGCTCTTCGTGACCACCGCCGACGGGGGAGCCACGAGGCTGGTGCTCCCCAGCGACTCGCTGGGGGGAGGGCTGCTGCGCGTGTCGCCGGTTCCCCACGGAGGGGACGAGGTGCTTCTCGGGGTCGGGGGGACCTCGCCCCGCGTGGTGGCCTTCGATCTCGGGACCCGGACCATGCACGACGTCGTCGGTGGAGCCACCGCCGCGTGGGTCATCCCGCATGGACGGCTCGTCTATGCGCTCCAGTCCGGTCGTCTCCTCGCGACGCTGTTCGACACGCGTGGACTGACCGTGCGCGGATCCCCCGCTTCCCTCCTGGACGGGATCCAGTCGCTGAAGGGCTCGGCCGACGTGCAGGTGGGCAACGACGGCACCTTGCTCTACGTCGAGGGTGCGGCGGTCGCGGGGGCCTCCGTCGCCGAGCTGGTGTCGGTGGCGCGCGACGGCTCGGCGACTCCCACCGACAGCCTGTGGCGCTTCGTTCCGCCCGCAAACGGTGGCGTCGCGCTGTCCCCCGACGGGACCCGGCTGGCGCTGAGCGCCACCGACGGCGTGACCGGCAGGAGCAACCTCTACGTGGTGACACTCGGGACGAAGGTCGTCACGCGACTCACCTTCGAGGGCGACATGAACATCCGCCCCCGCTGGTCGAGCGACGGCAGGAGCATCCTCTACGTGTCCACCGCCGGCGGGAAGCCCGAGCTGTGGAGCCGGCGTGCGGACGGCTCGGGACAGGCGACGCGCGTGTTGAGCGAGCGCAGATCGATCTACGAGGGGCTGTGGTCGCCCGACGGGAAGTGGATCATCTACCGCACGGACAACGTGCAGGCGGGAAACGGCGACATCGTGGCCGTCCGGACCCAGGCGGGTGACACGACACGGGTGCCGCTCGCCGCCACCCCTGCGTCCGAGACGGGACCGGCCCTCTCGGCGGACGGTCGGTGGCTGGCCTACGCCTCCGACGTCTCCGGGCGGAAGGAGGTCTACGTCCGACCCTTCCCCGACGCGACCGGCGGCATCTGGCAGGTCTCCACCGACGGCGGCACCGAGCCCCTCTGGTCACGGGACGGTCGGCAGCTGATCTACCGCAACGCGAACGGCGACCTCGTCAGCGCGTCCATATCGGTGGGGCCCACGTTCGCCGTGGGTAAGCGCACCATCCTCTTCAACGCGCGCGACTACTGGAGCAACGATACCAGCCACTACTACGCCGTCACCGCGGACGGACAGCGGTTCCTCATGGTGCGCAGCGTGGCGCCCGATGCCGACGTCGGCGGGAAGCTGACGCTGGTGGAGAACTGGTTCGGGGAGGTCGCGCGCAAGCTGGGACGGTGAAGGTCGGAGGCGCGTGAGAACGATGCGTCCCGGCTCAGGCGGCCCGGGCGCCCTTGCAGGGCCGGGTGCCCTGGTACCTCTCCCCCGCCCCGTTGGCGCCACACCACACGAGGTCGGCGATCTCCCTGCATATGGCGACACCCCTGTCCCTGGCGTACCAACGCCGTAGCCGCGGGTAACGCTCGGACTGGGCGAGGCCTCGACCCACCTTCTCGAACCAGTCCTGTAGCTCGCGCGGCCTCGGACCCCACCAGCCCCGCTCCGCACCGTTCGCGTCCAGGAGGATGGCCACGGGAATCGAGCGGCCGCCCCGGGTCAGGTGCGCATCCATGACCTCCGGCGCCTCCTCCCGGCCCCGGATGCGCAGCTCCACGTTCGGGACCGCCTCGGCGAGACGGGCGATGACCGGCACGATGTTCACCGCGTCTCCGCACCAATCATCGGCCAGCACGAGGAGCCTCCAATGCCCTCCGACTGCGGTGATGCGTGCCACCGACTCCTCGTGGAGCGCCGCGCGGCCGGTCACGGCCAGCCACAGATCCCTGCTCGCTTCCGCCGCCTCCAGAAACTCAGTGAACGTCCTGCCTTCTTCGTAGGCCTCGACGCTGGTCATCCATGCCTCTCTTCGTACCGGTCAACTCCCTCTGACAAAGCCGGAAGGCGGGATGAAGGTTCCGTGGCGACGAGCGCGCGCCCCCCGGGCAGGAACGACGAAGGCGCCGCGGGCGGCCGGCCGGGTCAGCCCCCCTCCGGAAAGGGAAGCTTCACGTCCTCTCCGTACAGCCATTTCGCCACCCACGCCCAGTTGTGCCAGGTCGCGGCCAGACGCTGCTTCGGGGTCGGGACACCGTGGCTGCCCGCGTGGTAGAGGATGAACCTCACCGGCACGCCCACGTCCTTCAGCCCCCGGTACAGCTCGAACCCGTTGGGCGGCGGCACCCGGGGGTCGCCGTCGTCGTGCTGGATGAGGGTCGGGGTGGTGGCCTGCTTGATGTAGGTGATGGGTGAGGTCTTCGCGTACACCTTCGGTAGGTCCCAGGGCGTGCCGCCCAGGTACGAGATCGTGAACGGGTGGATGTCCGTGTTCACGTAGTAGGTCATCCAGTCGGAGATCCCCGCGCCCACCGAGATGGCCTTGAAGCGATGGGTGGTGGTGGTCAGGAAAGCCGAGATGTACCCGCCCTCGCTCCAGCCCATGGCCACCATGCTGTCGGGATCCACGATCCCGCGGTCGATGAGCGCCTGCACGCCCGACATCACGTCCCACGCGTCGCCCACGCCCAGGTTCCCCACGTTGAGCTTCTCGAACGCCTGTCCGTAACCGAGGGAGCCCCGGTAGTTGGGCATGAGCACCACCGCGCCGCGGGCGACCCACTGCGTGAGGGGATACACGTAGGACTCGACCTGGCTGGACAGGATGGGGAGGTCGATGCCGGTGGGGCCGCCGTGGATGCGGACCACCAACGGGTGCCGGCGGGTCGAGTCGAAGCCGGGCGGCGTGATCAGCACGCCGTGCACCGTCGTGCCGTCCTTGCTCTTCCACGTGATGTCGCTTTCGGTGCCCAGGGGCCAGCCCTTCACCTGGGCGGTCATGTCCGTGAGCCTGCGCGGATTCCAGCTGCGCCCCGACGTGAGGTAGACCTCAGCGAGCTCGGTGGGCGTCGCCCCGACGAAGGCCGCCCAGGCCCCGTCGTGCGTGTAGTCCACCGAGCGGAACGCCCGGGGCGCGTCGGTGATCTCGGTCATCTCCTTCGAGTCGGGATCCATGCGGTAGAGCACGGACTGCCCCTGCCGCCACCCCTGCACGACGAGCCCGCCCGGCAGCCACGCCACCGGGTCGGCGTTCGAATCGTAGGAGCCCGTGAGGAGCTCCGGCTCCCCTCCGGTGGCCTGGACCTTCGCGATCTCGTCGGTGCTGTAATAGGCGGAGTCGCCGGCGCCGGTGGAAAAGGCGATCCAGCGCCCGTCGGGGGACCACACGGGCCCGCCGTCCATGCCGGGCCGTTCCACCAGCGTCCGGATGGAGTCGGTGGCCACGTCGACCACCGACAGGTCCCGATGTGTGAAGGACGGCACGCGGTCGTCGGGCTGATGGCCGAATGCGATCCGGGACCCGTCGGGCGACCAGCGGAAGCCCTCCACCGTGTAGGCGGCCCCCGGGGTGAGGGCACGGAAGGCCGCATCCGTCCCGGCGGTGGCCGAGTCGGTGGGGAGCTTCGCGCCGTCGTCCGTCGACAGGGCCTTCGACACGTTCATCATCCACAGGTGCACCGGCGGCGCGTTCTCGCTCTCCACCCTCCAGTCCCCGTAGTCCTTCTTCCGCGCCTTCATCGCGGCGCTCTCGGGCTCCTGGATGGAGACGGCCAGGCTGGCGCCGTCGGGGCTCCAGGCGAAGGAGCGCACCCCCTCGGCCACGTCGGTCAGCGGCCTCGCCTCGCCCCCGTCGGGCCGGATGACCCACACCTGTGTCTTGCCCTCGTCCCGGGACGACAGGAAGGCGATCCACTTCCCGTCGGGAGACCAGGCCGGACTGTTCGAGCTCCCCTTCGCGGTGCGTGTGAGCTGGAAGGGTGCCGAGCCCGGTCGCACGAGCCAGATCTCGGTGGTGTACCGGTTGGCATCCCAGTCGGTGCTTCGAACCTCGTAGGCCACGGCCGAGCCGTCGGGTGCGACGGCCACGCCGCCCACCGAGCGCAGGCTGAGCACCTGGCGGAAACTGGGGGCGCCGGCCACCTCCTGGGTCTGGGCCGGGATGGGGGAGGCGAGGGCCGCGACGAGGCACAGCGCCGTGAGGGCCAGAGCTGGACGGCTGGTCATGACGGGAAGCTCCGCGCAGGGGTGAGCGTCTCAGGGAGTCGGCTGGCCCACGCCCCCCCGTGCCGGTCGCACGAGGTGGTGCATACCGTGGGCCCGACGAAGTGCTATCTTGTATCGAGAATCCTTAGTTGCTCTCACGCTGCCGAACACCTTTCGCGAGTCTTCAGCGAGGAACCGAGCATGGCCACCCGACGCGTCCTCCGCCAGTATCGGAGACCCGTTCCCGAATACACCTCCCGCGGATGCCCCTTGACCAGGAGCCACACTGCCTGGTGTCACAGGCTGTGCACGCCCGTCGGGGGGATCGGGTTCTGTGGTCGTATCGCCCCCCACGCCCTTCTCGGGCGTACCCAACGGGCGATCCTCAGCCACAGGGACCGGAAGGCGGCCGAAGGCGAGGCATAGCCGTCGGGCGACTAACAGGGCAATGGTCCCCGTGAGTCCCCCGACTAGCAGGGTGCTGAATAAGGGGAGCACCCCGCTAGGGCTCGATGGAGGCCTTCAACCCCGCTCTCGCCAGAGCCGCGTTGAAGGCGGGAGTGTCAGTGTCCACCAGCTTTCGGAAGGCCGTCCGCGCAGTGGAGATCCGGCCCCGGAGCTCCTGGTTCACTTGCCTCTGCTGGGCCGTCGGGCCCTGGTCGGCCCCTCCGCTCCCGCCGCCCGCCCGACCGTCCATCTCGGTGATGAGCCAGGACAGGCGCCCGTAGAGCTTCATCGGGTGCCAGAAGATGTCCTCGCTCCGACCGGTGGTCCGGACGTCGACGAGCCGTAACTCCACCGCCACCGCCTCCTCCTCGAGCTTCCGGGCCGACGCGACCACGGCGGTGTCCGCGCCCGGGCCGCCGTGGAGGAGGTGCTCGAGGTCCTCTATCTGGCGGCGAGTGCGCTCGACGTGGTTGATCATGTCGGCCACCGTGTCGATCTCACCCCTCACCTGGAGTAGGAAGTCGACCTGAGCGCGGATCGACGTCGGGGTGCCTTCCGAGCGGGGGTCGGGCTTCACCTCGAGCTTCCGGCTCAGAGTGCCCCCGCCGGCCGCGAGCCCCACCGTGTACGTGCCGGGCGCGACGATGGGGCCGGGTTCCGGCGACGCGATGCCGTACGCCGTGTACTTCCGGTGGGCGTCGGCCCACGGGGCGTCCGGGGGTGGCGTCCGGAACTCGATCGTCTTCGCCGGCTCGTAGCGGAGGTCCCACCACACGCGGTTGATGCCGTGCCTCCCCTTGGCCTTCAGCTTCCGCACGGTGTCGCCCTTCGCATCCAGGACCCGGAGCGTCACGCTGTCCTTCGTCGCCTTGGCGAGCCAGAAGTCGAGGTCGGCGCCGTAGGGCGGGTTCTCACCGACGACCTGGCTTCCCTCGGGACGCTCGTGTCCGTCGGCCGTCTGCCGGAAGCGGTAGGCGGGCCGCGGACCGAAGAGGTAGGCGTCGTGCGCCCGGGCCTCCCCGTAGGCGCGCAGCGGCGAGACGTCGTCCAGGATCCAGATCCCGCGGCCGTACGTCCCCACCACCAGGTCGCCGAACGTGGGCTGGACGGTGAGCCACGTGACCACCGTCGAGGGGAAGTTGTTCCGGAGCCGCGTCCAGTGCGCTCCGTCATCCCACGTGACGTAGATCCCCTTGTTGGTTCCGATGTAGAGCATGTCCGGGTCGACGGGGTCCTGGGCCACGCAATTCACCGAGCTGTTCACGGACCTGGGCACGCCGCCCGAGATCAGCTTCCAGCTCCGCCCGAAGTCCCGGGTCTCGTACACGTAGGGCGCGTAGTCGCCCATGTTCTCCCGGCTGATGGCCACGAAGGCCGCGGCGCTGTCGAACTTCGAGGGCTCGATCCTCTCCACCACGCCCCACGACCCCAGGTCCGGGATGTTCTTCGTGACGTCGGTCCAGTCCTTGCCGCCGTCCCGGGTGACGTGTACCAGGCCGTCGTCGCTCCCCACCCACACCACGCCCTCCTTCACCGGCGAGGGAGAGATGGCATATACGGTGGCGCCGTCGTAGGTCACCAGGTTGTCGTAGACGAGTCCGCCCGAGTTGTCCTCGTGCGTCGTGTCATTCCGGGTGAGGTCGCCGCTGATCTTCGTCCAGCTCTGGCCGCCGTCGGTGGTCACGTGGACGGACTGGCTCCCGGCGTACACGCGGTTGTGGTCCAGCGGGTCGATGGCGATGGGAAACACCCAGTCCCACCGGTACTTCATGTCCTTGGGCGCCCAGCCCAGCGCCGACTCGGGCCACACCGTGACGTCCCGCTCCGCCCCGGTCCTCAGGTCCAGCCGGTCCAGCCGTCCGTTGTCGCAGCCGCCCCACAGGACGTCCGAATCGGTGGGGTCGGCAACCAGGTAGCCGTCTTCGCACCCGGCCGACGTGGTCCAGTCGCTGACTGTGATCGACCTACCTCCCAGGTTGCGGCTCGGACCGCGATAGGAGGGTCCGTCCTGCTTGTTCCCCAGGACGTGGTACGGCACGGCGTTGTCCGTGGCCACGTGGTACATCTGGGCGTTCGGGAGCACTGAAGCGTGGTAGCTGTGACCGTGGTCGGTGCTGATGCTCGGCCCGCCGTCGTTGGCCACCAGGATCCGGCTGGGGTCGGTGGGGTCGATCCACACGTCGTGGTTGTCGCCCCCGGCGCTGCCCAGGCCGCTCGGATCGTGCCCGCCGTACCTCGGAACGTACACGCTCTCTCCACCGTCCCGTGACACGCTGTATGCCACCGAAACGAAGTAGAGCAGGTTCTCGTCGTCGGGAGAAACGGCGAAGCGCGTGTAGTAGGGGGGCCGCTCGTCGGGAATGTGGGAGCGGTTCACGAGCTTCCAGCTCCCGCCACCGTCCTCGGACCGGAACAGCTCGGGGGTCGTGTCCTCCACCAGCGCGTACACGCGCTCGGGATCGCTGGGTGCCACCTGGACGGCCACACGCCCAAGCGGGTGGTCCGCCCCGGGGAGCCCGTGGCCCGTCAGCTTCTTCCAGGTGTCTCCACCGTCGTGGCTCACGTACACGCCGCTCCCGATTCCGCCGCTGTAGATGCCCCAGCGGCGGATCTGCACCTGCCACATGCCGGCGAACAGGGTGTTGGGATCGTGGGCGTCCATGGACAGCTCGGAGCAGCCGGTGCTGTCGTTGACCATGAGCACCTGCTTCCACGTCTTGCCGCCGTCCAGCGTCCGGTAGACACCCTGGTCGGTGGAGGGCTTGAACGTCTGGCCCAGAGCACAGGCGAACACGCGGTTCGGATCGCGGGGATCCACCACGATCCGGCCGATGTGGCCGGTGTCGTCCAGGCCCACGTTGTGCCAGGTCCGGCCCCCGTCGGTGGACTTGTAGATCCCGTCGCCCATGGCGTAGTAGGGCCGGATGAGCCACGTCTCACCGGTCCCCGCCCACACCTCGTTGTGGGCCGAAGGGGCCACGGCCAGCGCGCCCACCGGCGAGACGTCCTGGTGGTCGAAGACGGGCTTCCAGGTCAGGCCTCCGTCGGTGGTCTTCCACACGCCGCCGTCCGCCGAGCCCGTGTAGGCCACGGAGGGGTCACCCGGCACCCCCACGATCGAAGAGACGCGGTTCCCTGCCGGCCCCACGAACCGGAAGTGGAGCTGCGAGAGCGCGCTGGTGTCGGGCGCCGCGGACGCCTGGCCGTGCAGGGCCGGAGCCCCGAAGAGCAGGACGCCGGTGAGTGCGGCGATGATGGACAGCGGGCGCGTGACGACAGGCGAGCGGGCGGAAGGGTCGTGGATCACGGAAGCCTCCTCGGATTCCCCTCAGCAGGTGGGGGAAGAACCCGGCGGATGAGCTCGGGCCGCGTTACGGCGTGGCGGGACGGGCAGGTGACGTGGGTGCTGTCGGGTGCCGGCGCCGGTTGCCCCGGCACGGGACGGCATCGGACTCTCGAATCGCGGCAAGCTACGGATGCGTCGACGGAAGCCGCAACCCGGCTCTCCATGGATGGACGCCCCCAACGGTGGGGGTCGGGCACGGCCTTCTCCGTGCGCCGGCCTCCCACGCCTGGGACGTCGGACGACAGCCGGGTCCGGATGAACGAGACCGCAGGAGAGACGGACCCCGCCCGGCGCCGTAGCACCGAGCGGGGTCCGCCTTCCCCGTCTGGAGACTCGACTGCGTCCTAGAACGCGCCCGTGCCCTTGGGCGTGCCGTTCCCCGTCGGCCCGTCGTAGCCCGTGCCGGCGGTGCACAGATACGAGCCGCTGCAGCTGCCGTTGCTCCCCGACGTGATGTCGTTCAGCGCTGACAGGTGGGAGTACGAGAACGAGCCGTACGTGAGCGAGGCGGCGTTGCCGGCCAGCGCGTACACGCCCGCGATGATCGGCGACGACACGCTGGTCCCGCCGAACACCAGCCAGCCGCCCGGATGCAGGCGGTACGTGTCGTAGACCGCCACGCCCGTGTTCGGGTCGGCCACCGCCGAAACGTCCCCCACCGTGCGGTTGGCGCAGCCCGTATCGGTCTGCCAACTCGGCTTCGAGATGTACGCGCTGCATCCGCTGCCGGCACCGCTCCAGGCCGTCTCGCTGTATGAGTTGCCGCTCTTCGTCAGCGAGGTACCGCCCACGGCCGTCACGTACCGCGAGGCCGCCGGGAACTCCACGCCGTAGCCGTTGTCGCCCGTGCTCACCGTGATGGCGATGCCCGGATGGTCGTAGTGCGACTGGTCGCTGGTCTCACTCGAGTACTCGCTGCCGCCGTACGAGTTGGAGATCGCGTTGGCTCCCAGGCTCGCGGCCTCGTCCACCGCCGCCGCCAGGTTGGCGAACGAGCTCGACGATGCCTCCACCAGCACAATATTGCAGTTGGGGCAGATCGCGCTGACCATGTCGAGGTCGAGGGAGATCTCCTCCGACCAACCCGCATCGCTGCGCGGGTACCTCGTGCCCCCGTTCTGGTCCACCTTCCTGAAGCAGCCGTTGGCCGTCGTGCACGCCGGCAGACCGAACTGGCTGCGATACACGGCCAGGTCGCTCTCCGCGTTCGGATCGTCGTAGGCATCGACGATGGCGACGGTCTGACCCGAGCCGGCGCTCGCCGAGGGCAGGTTGTAGGCGGCCTGCAGATCCGACGGCGTGTAGCCGCTGGGGGTGGGATTCGGCTTCGGCTTTCCACCCTTGTCCACCTGTACGATGGAGTGGCAGAGCGCAAAGCCGGCCGCCGCCGGACCTGGGCACACACGGGCGTGTAGCGCCCTCATGGCCAGCCCTGTGGCGCTTTGCGACGCAGTCACAGTGGGGGCGGTGATGGTATTCGGCTGGGTCGGCGTCTCTGAGCACGCGGCCAACGTGGCCAATGCCGCCAGGCCGAGTAGCGCTCGAGCTTTGGGGCGCATGGGACGACTCCTGAGCAGAGGAGAGCGTGACGAAGCGCCCATTCTATGCTGTTCCATGCCGTAGTTGCAAAGGTCGCATCATCGGGGGCTGGCATCGAATCGCCCTCGCCGCCATCACTACACGTGTCGTCGTTGTCGGCGCTGCGGCGCCGGAGACGGTCCCGGGCCCGAGGCGCTTGTGGAGCTGCGCCGTGTCTTCAGTGACCCCGCGGCGGCCAACGAGCTGCGCGAAGACGAACGAACGTCCTGGTGCCGCTGTTCGCCGCACCATTGGCGCCAGCGCACGGCAGGCCGCTTCTGCCCCCCCTTGCCAAGGGCCGTCTACGGACGTAGATGCGGATAACCAGAGTCCGATGAAGGTGGAGGTTCTCATGCGCTCATCGATCGCAGCGGCACTCGTCGCCGCAATGCCGATCGCGGCTCCGTCGTGCACTCCCAACGTCCCGGCCGGACGCCCCGCCGTAGTCCTCATCCACGGCACGGTAGCTCCTGCCGAAGGCGGTCGCTTCGCCCTCGCCGAGGTGCGCCTCTTGCGGCCCAACTCGGCGCGTACCCTGGCCATGGCCACCGTCGCGCCCGACGGACGCTTCGCCATCGCCACCACGGAGACCGGCGAAGTCGGTCTCGCGTTCAGCGCGGTGGACCACTACTCGAAGTATGTGCCCCTCGTGGCGCCCGAGCCGGGCGACGTGGCCCTCGACGTACGCCTCAAGCACTACACCTACACACCCAGCGACAGCCTCGGCCGGGTCATGGCGATGGGGGACTTCACCGACTGGAAGAGGAGCGGAGCGCGTCCGCTCACCAAGCAGCCCGACGGCACGTATGCTCTCGACGTGGAGACCACCGCCGACTCCGTGGCGTACCAGATCCTGGGGCTGGAGGCGGGCGGTGGCCGGAGCATCAACGGCACGGAGTCCGACTCCTGGGTCTACGACGGCGGAGGCGACTACCGCTCGGTGATCGAGGCGAAGAACGGCCACGCGAAGATCGTTCTCGATCCGAAGCTCCTGAAGCGCGACACCACCGGCCAGGCCGTCGTCCTCTTCCCCGATACCACCTCGCGGGACGCGCGCTTGAGCGCGGCGGTGGGAAGGTGGATGGACATCCGCGAGGCGTACAGGGACTCGGTCCTGGCCCGCCACGCGCGCAAGGACACCACGCACGTCGACATGACGGCGGGTGTAGCGCACCAGACGGAGGCGTTCCACGCGGCGTCCGACCCGCTGGCCCGGCAGATCGACGCCCTCTCGCTCCTCGACGCCCTCGAGTGGGGAGCGAAGGTCGACACGTCGCTGGCGAGGGAGCTCACCCGGGCCGTTCCGGCCGCGTCCCCGCTATGGGGGATGCTCCCCACCCAACCGGGCGCGGTGCTCCAGGCGTACAGGGCGGCCGCGGGTGACACCTTCCGCACCGCGGCCGTGGACTCGGCGGTGGGCCTCCCGACGCTCGCCTATCTCGACAGCATGATCGCGGTGCAGCACGACAGCACGCTGGTACAGGAGACGTTGACGCAGGCGATCTACATCGCGAAGGGGATGAAGGACCAGAAGCGCGCGAACGACTACTACAACCGGCTGGTGACGGACTATCCGAACTCGCCGACCACGGACTTCGTGAAGGCACAGCTGTCGCCCACCCGGGCGATCCAGGTGGGCAAGAAGATGCCCGAGTACTCCTTCGCCTCGCTGGGCGACTCGACGGTGACGTACACGCGCGAGTCCATGCTCGGGAAAGTCTACCTCCTGGACTTCTGGGCGACCTGGTGCGGTCCGTGCGTCGGTGAGGTGCCGAACCTCCAGGCGGCGTACGATACGCTCCACGCCCGGGGGCTCGAGATCCTGAGCGTGTCGCTGGACGACTCACCCAGGGACGTCGTCGAGTTCCGCGCCGATCACAGGATGCCCTGGCTCCAGGCGTTCGTCTCCGGCGAGTTCGACAACGCGGAGATCAAGCGGCTGGAGATCATCTTCCTGCCGCGCGAGGTCCTCGTCGGCAGGGACGGGACCATTCTCGCCGCGGACAGCGAGCTGCGCGGGAAGGGCCTCATGCCGGCGCTGAGGAAGGCGCTGGGGGTGAAGAGCACGTCCTGACCCGACGGCCGAGGTCCAGAGCACCTCCTGGCGTCGGCGCCGGCGGGGCCCTGGGCCGGCGGCCACGGCATCACGAGGGTACTCCCCGCCGCGATCGTCACCCAGTCGACAGGGCGGTCGGATTCCCTATCGTTCTGGGACATCTCGCGGAGGGAGGACACCCTGATCGCCAAGATCATAGCCATGCTGGCAACGGCCATCGTCGCCGTCATCTCCGATCTCGGCTACGGCGGTGTCGTGCTGATGATGGCCATCGAGAGCGCCTGCATCCCGTTGCCGTCCGAGATCATCATGCCGTTTTCCGGCTACCTCGTGTTCCAGGGGACCATGAGCCTGTTCGGGGTGGCGGTCGCGGGTGCCGCCGGCTGCCTGCTCGGTTCATGGGTAGCCTATGCCGTGGGCGCCTGGGGCGGACGGCCGCTCATCGAGAGATACGGCAGATACGTGCTCATCTCCCACCACGATCTCGATCTCGCGGACCGCTGGTTCACCCGCCACGGGGACATCACCGTCTTCACCGCCCGTCTGCTGCCGGTGGTGCGCACCTTCATCGCCTTTCCCGCCGGCGTGTCGCGCATGCGGCTGTGGCGCTTCAGCGTGTACACCTTCGCCGGCTCGCTGATCTGGTGCTGGGTCCTGGCCTGGATCGGCAAGAAGCTCGGCGAGAACTGGGATACGCTCGGCGTCTACTTCCATCGCTTCGACGCCCTGATCGGCATCGTGCTGCTGGCGGGCATCGTCTGGTACGTGCGCCGTCATCTCCGACACATGCGCTGACCCGTGATCGCGTTGCTCCGCCCGCCGCCGGCATGGAGCGGCACGGGCCGGCGCTTCGAGAGCGAGGCGTTCCGGCCGCAGGGAGGGAAGCCCCCCCCGCCGGTCACCGGAAGCTCATGAGGCTCGTATTGCCGAGATAGCCGAGCTGCATGGCCCGCATGTAGTCGATGGCCACCTTGCGGATGTCCTTCGGGTGGACGTGCCGCAGCCCCGCCACGTACTCGTCCGCGAGACGGTAGTCACCGAAGTAGAGCTCCGCCCGCGCCAGAGCCTGCGCCTGGGCGTCGTTCGTGAGGTTCTGCGTCAGCTGATCGAGGACGAACTGATCCAGATAGTGGTTCAGGGCCCACCCCGGTACCTGGGACAGCGACTGCAGCCACTCCACCTGATCGATCATCAGGCTGAATACCTTGGCCGGGTCGGCGCTGGTCGCGTACACGGCGGCGGTGGGTATGGCATCCTCCTGGAATGAAGCGTACACGGCGTACGACAGCGAGTGCTGCGTCCTGATGACGTCGTGCAGCCGCCCGGACAACAGGTTCGTGGCCACCTCGAAGGCGAAGTACTCGGGATTCGTCGGCGGCGGGCCGACGATGTAGCCGAGGATGTAGTTGGTGGGCAGGGACCTGTCCTCGAACGCCCAGGTGTTGGGGCGCGCCGGCACCGGCGGAGGGAGCGTCCACGTGTAGGTCCCGGCAGGCAGCTTGCCCAGCGTACCCGCCACCAGCTGACGGACGCTGTCCTGCGCCACGTTGCCCACCACGACGAGGAGCATCCGCGACTTGACCATCTGGTCGCGGGCGTACCGGCGGAGCTGCGTCCCCCACAGCCCCGAGATGGACTGCACGGTCCCGTACGGGTCGAACCGGTACGGGTGGTTCCGGAAGAGGTTCTGCCACGCCAGCGTCTCCACCCGGGCGTCGGGATCGCCGTAACGCCGGCGCGCTTCACTCAGCATCTCCCCGCGCGCCTGGCCGACTGCCGCACCCGAGAGCTCCGGCGCGGTCACCCCGACCACCCAGGCATTCCAGGCCGATGTCACGTTTCGACGCAGCGTCTGGAAGCCCGTTACAGTCCAGTCGCGTCCCACCTCCAGGATCGAGTGCGCGCCGGCCGCGGCCAGCGCGTCCGCCCGCTCGATCTGCGACGTGCGCATCAGCAGCGCCTCGATCCCCTCGGTGCCGTGCTTCAGCTGGCGGGACCCACCGAGGAGGTAGAGTCGGACGGAGACGATGTCGTTGCGGTCGGTGATCCGCTGGATCACCCGCACTCCCGACACCTCGTACTTCGTGGTGATGGTGTCCGCCTCCGCTCCGCCCGTCGCCGCGGGCACGGCGCAGCCGGCGCTCGACGGGATGGCCGCCGCCAGGGCGACGACGGCAGCGAGGGCACGTATCGTCGCGTTCATCGCCGTCCCTCCCCGGCCTGGATCTTGGTCCGAACCTGCTCCGCCAGAGGCCCCGGCACGGTGACGCCGATCACCCGGGGTCTGCCTTCCAGGTACTTCCGCGCCGCGCCGAGCACGTCGGCGGCCTTCGCCTGGTTGCTCTCGTAGGGATGCTCGAGGTCCAGGAATTCCCCTCTTCCCCACAGCTTCGCCAGGTACGGCGCCAGGGTGGCCCCCTCCTCGAGGGTGAGCGCGAGATCCAGGTCTTCCAGGTTCTTCACGCGGCCCGAGGCGCTGTCGCCACTCGTGAGGTAGGCCGTGAGGTCGTTCAGCGTATCGGACAAGGTCCTGGCCGCTTCGGTGACACGGGCCAGGTCCGCGGTGCCCACGAACACGACGGTGCCCGCGGACCGACTCTTGTCGAAGTCACACTGCAGCTCGCGGAACGGGCCGTTCCCCACCATGTCCCGCCGGAAACGGGAGCCCGGGTCGTTCAGGATGTCCACGAGCCTGGCCATGGCCTCCGCGGCCGTCGGGTCCCGGTCGAGGCCCGGTCCCTGGAACTCGATGCGGACCGTCGCCTCGGGCGCTTCGGAGGTCACCACGACGACCTGCGACGCCGCCAGCGGCGTCATGGGTGGGAGCGTGTCGCCGGCGAAGGGATCGTTCCCCCGATGCCAGCCGCCGAAGTGGTCCGCGGCGGCGTGGAAGACGTCCTCCGCGTCCACGTCCCCCGTCACGAAGAGCGCGGCGTTGTTCGGCACGTAGTATCGCTTGGAGTACTCCTCGAGGCGCGCCAGCGTCACGTGCTTGAGCGACGTGCTGTCACCTCCCGGGTCCTTCAGATACCAGCTGTCTCCCCACAGCACACGGTCCTCCTTCCGCGCCAGCCGTCCGTCGGGGTCCGCGGCGTCGCGGGCCAGCTCGTTCAGGATCACGGGCAGCTCTTCGTCGAGATCCTTGTCCCTGAAGTGTACCCGGGTCACCAGGTATGCCAGCTGGGCGATGGCCTTGTCCGTGTTCTCCGATGGCAGAAGCATGTAGTACGAGACGTTGTCCTCGTTGGTGACGCCGTTGTAGACCGCCTTCAGCTCGGCGGCATCCTCGTCGAACTTCGACGGATCCAGCTTGTAGGTCCTGAACAGCATGTGCTCGTACACGTGGGAGAGCCCCGCCTCGTCCGGCCGCTGCGTGAAGGCACCGGTTCGTGCGGTCACCAGCACCGTGGCGAGGGGGGCCGAGTGGTCTTCGAGAACCTTCACCTCGAGGCCGTTGGCCAGCGTGGTGTCTCTCGTCCCGCGGGAAGCCTGCTGAGCACCCGCAGGCGTGGAGGGCAGGACCAGGGCGGCAGCGCACAGGGGCACAAGCATGACCATGCGCAGGGGCGTGCGGTGGAGTGGGGGATCGAGCATGGACGCCGTCATGACGTCACCTGTCCTGTGGTGAGAATCGGAGATGCAACGGCGATGGCACAACTCGGCCGGAAGGCCATGGGGGGCGACGCAGAGCGTACGGTCCCCGTGCCACGACGGCAAGAGAGAAGCCGATCATGCGGTTTGAGGCCGGCCTACCGTCTCGCCCGGTCGCGCTTGCCGCGCGAGGAGCCGGGGTCTACCGTCTCTGAGAGCCAAACGGGAGCCCGTGATCCCCATCCTGTCTTCGCTTTCCTCCACAAGCCGAGCCGACGTGCGACGGAGCCGTCTGGACAGCCTGCCCGGTAACGTTCCCATGGCGGGAGACGAGACCGCGGAGGCCGAGGACCCGCCGGCCGGGCATCTACCGCCGGTGGATATCTCCATCGTGCTCCCGGCGAGGAACGAGGCCGGCATCATCGCGAACGCGGTGCATCGCGTCTCGGAGGTCCTGGACCGCGTGGGTCGATCCTGGGAGATCGTCGTCGCGGACTCCGCCTCGGAGGACGGAACCGGCGAGCGGGTCCGGGAGCTCGGATCGAGACGGGTGCGGCTCGTCCGGGTGGAGCAGCCCGGAAAGGGTGCCGCCATCGGGGCGGGACTCCACGCCGCCCGCGGCCGCTACATCGGCTTCCTGGACAGCGACCTGGAGATCGATCCCGCCGAGCTGCCGCGCTTCATCCACGCTCTGGACGACGGTGCCGACGCTGCCATCGCAGCCAAGACGGATCGCGCCGGGGAGCGCGCGCTTCGGCGCCAACTCTCCACGGTCGTGTACAACCGCTTCGCGCGGATCCTCCTCGGTACCCCCTACGCCGACCACCAGGGAGGGATGAAGCTGTTTCGCGGCGACGCGGCCGCCATCGCCAGAAGCGTCGAGTGCACGGGGTGGTTCTGGGACACGGAGGTCCTGGTCGGCCTGGCCCGCCACCGCTGCACGGTCCGGGAAGTGCCCGTGACCGTGGAAGCGCGCCGCGAAGCGCGACTGTCCATGGTCCCCGTCACGCTCGAGCTGCTGCGAGGGCTCGTCCGCCTGCGCGGCAGGAGGCTCTTCAGGGGCGACACCGCGGAGGCGAGCGGCGAGCCGGGTGCGCAGCCGGGCGACCACGCACAGGCACCCGCGGGGGGACCCGTGGGAGCACGCCCCCCGGGGCGCCCCTGGGGACTCCTTGCCGCCCTCGCGTGCGCCGTGGCGATCCTGGCCCTCCTCCACCCCCGGCTCCTCCTCACGGACACCACCCCTGCGGGCTATGATCTCAGCGGCCACGTTTATCCCCTCTGGGTAGCGGTGCAACGCCTCCTCCACACGGGCCGGATACACGGATGGAGCGACGGATGGTTCGCGGGCTTCCCCCTCTTCTACTTCTACTTTCCGCTCCCGGCGTACGTCGCCGCGGCTCTCACGCCCCTGCTCGGCTTCGCTCCGGCGTTCAAGGTGATGTCCGTGTGCGGCGTCGCCGTCTTCCCGCTGGCGGCCTACTGGCTGCTGCGCGAGATGCGGATGGGGGAGGCCGCCGCGGCCACCGCGACGGCGGTGGCCTCAGGCTTCCTCTTCACCCGCTACGTCGACCTCGGCGGGAACATCCCTTCCACGCTGGGCGGCGAGTTCGCATACCAGCTCTCCCTGTCGTTGTCGCTGGCGTACGTCGCCGCCCTGCTCCGCGCCGTCCGGCGTCCCGGGGATCGAGCCGCCATGGGGCTGGCGGCCGTCTTCCTCGCGGTGACGGCCCTCTCGCACACGGTGACGACGGTGGCGGTGGTGTTGGGCGTCGCACCCCTCCTCCTCCACCGGCGCGGCCGCGCGCCCGTGCTGGTGTCCTGGGCTCTGGGATTCCTGCTGACGGCCTTCTGGTCCGTCCCGTTCGTCGTGCGCTCGGGCCTCATGTGGGCCCCGTTCCCGGGGACGACACCGATTTGGCCCCGCCTGCTTCCACTCTCCGTGGCGGTGGTCGCGCCGTTCGCGTTGGCGGGATTCTGGGTCATGCGCCACTCGCGCGCCGCCATGACCGTGGCGTGGCTCGGACTCGTGAGCCTCCTGGCCGCCGCCGTTCCACAGCGCGCCTTCCTGGCGTTGCGGTTCCTCCCCTACTGGTACCTGGCGCTCTTTCTCTTCGCCGGCGTGGCCGCGGGCCTCCTGGTGGAGGCGGCGCTGCGACGGCGCTCGGCGGCACGGATGACGGCGGCCGTCTTCCTGATCGTGATCCCTCTTCACGGCCTCCTCCGTGTCGGGTACCTGCATGGTTGGGCCGGCACCGAGTACGGCGGGCTGGAGCGAGGGCCGGCCTGGCCGGTCCTCAGCCGCCTGGCCGGCGAGCTTCGCCGACTACCGCCCGGACGAGTCTACTGGGAGGACGACGCCCGCCTCTTCAGCCGTCTGGGATCAAGGCACATCCTCACCCTGATTCCGTACTGGGCGCCGGGCCACGACGCCCTGGGCGGCCTCTGGGTGGAGTCGTCACCGACCTCCGCCACCGTCGCTGCCCTGCATCGGGAGATCGCCAGTGCCGGCGGAGTCGCCGGGGACGGGGCGCTCTGGCCGGCCATCGTCTCCAGGATGAGCTCGCTGGGAGTACGCTACTTCATCGCCGTGCATCCCGAGTCGGTGGCCGCGCTGAGCACCTTGCCCGGCGTCAGGCTCGTGGGCTCGTCAGGACCCTTGATGCTGTTCGAGATCCCGGCCGCTCCCCTGGTTCAGGCTCCCGCGGGTATGCCACCGGCCCGCGCCATCCACATCTCCGACACGGAGATCCGATTCCATGCGGACACCCTGGGTGTCCCCTATCGCATCGCGGTGTCGTACTTCCCGAACTGGCGGGCAAAGGGGGGAACGGGCCTCCGGCCGGCCGGGACGTTCATGAGCGTGACCCCTACCCGTCCCGATGTGCAGCTACGCTTCGGCACGACCTGGGTGGGAAGGCTCGGAACGGGTCTGAGCGTTCTGGCTCTGGTGGTCCTCGGCCTCATGATCCTCGGTCGTCCTGGTCGAGCGAGGCACGGCCAGGGAAGCGCCGTGCACGACGTCACTCCCGTCCCCGGGGAAGAGTCGAACGATTGATGGCTTGGCGAGGGTCGCCCTCCTCGCCGGCGTTGTTGCGCTCCGCCCTCCGCGCTATGCTGCCGAGAACAGGGTGCCCGACACGGACGCGCGTGTCCGATCCTCCCAGAGGTCCGACGATGCCCAGTCGATCCATCCTCGCGCTCGCCGCCCTGGCGGCCGCGGCCGCCCCATTGGCTGCTCAGAAGCCGGTGATCACCAGCTCCGACCAGCTCCCGGTGCACACGTATCCCGTCACCGAGCCCGCGTCACGCATGCTGCAGGACAGCGCGGCCATGAACCGGCTCTGCAGCGCGCTCGAGGGTGACCTGACCCACGACCTGAGCCACTACCACATCGAGGACCAGGCCACCCGGCGCGACGACTACGCGGCCCTCTCCGATATCGCCGTCCTCCAGGGCCGCTACGCGGACGCTCTCGCCTACGCCGACAGCGGCCGGGCGCTCGAGAGCAAACCGGCAGCGCGTCTGTTCGACGGGGTCATGCTCCGGGCGTTCGTGGCGGCGGCGAAGGCCCCGCCGGCCCGAGCCAAGGAGACGTTCTCCGCGACGCTGGGGCGCGAACTCGACGCACTACCCTACGATTCGGTGCAAGAGCAGTTGAAGTCGACCACGGGCAACCTGGCCTTGTTCACGCCGACCATGGTCACCGGCCTGGTCCACGGCCAGTACGACCCGGCCGCGGCGAGCGGCCATATCTCGCAGGACATCGCCGTCGCGCTGGTGCAGATGGCCGCGGGCCTCCGTCTCGCCTCACGCTATCGCGACGAAGCCATCGCCCAGCTCAATCGGGTGATCGACGCCCATCATGTGGAGAAGGCGGACATCTGGGCGGCCCGCGACGTGTCCCTGGACGAGGCCAGCGGGCTCACACCCGTGGTGGTTGCCATCAACGACGTGGGTACGGACGTCAGCCTCTTCCCGGGCCGCGTTTGGACGAATCGCCAGGAGATTCCGGGCAACGGCGAGGACGACGACCACGACGGCTACGTCGACGACGTCCACGGCATCGGTTGGAGTTGGAATGGCACCGAAGTGACGGGGTCGCTTCGTCCGCTCGCCCCGTTCAGCGCCGCGGAGATGAAGGCCGCCGAGGCCCAGATGGAAGGGTTCCACGATCTGCAGGCTCATCTCAACACGCTGGCCGCCCGGGCATTGCGGTCGAGGATGGCTTCGCTCAGGCCGGCCGAGGTGAAGCCGCTGTACGAGCGACTCGAGTTCTACGCGAACTATGCGCACGGGACGCACGTGGCGGGGATCGCGGCCCGCGGCAATCCGGCCATCCGGTTGCAGGTGGATCGGATGGAGTTTCCCTATCAGATAATCCCGCCGGCGCCCACCGAGCAGTGGGCCGACGGCTTCGCCTCGGTCCTGCGCCGCACGGTCGCCTACTACAAGCGGACCGGGGTGCGCGTCGTGAACATGAGCTGGGGCTTCAGCCAGGATGACCTACAGCAGTGGCTCGAAGCCAATCGCGTGGGCAAGTCGGATCAGGAGCGGAAGGCCACGGCGGCCCGCTACTACAACACGGTCGCGGACACCTTCCGCAACGCCATGGCGGGCGCGCCCGGGGTCCTCTTCGTCTCCGCGGCCGGAAACAGCAACAACAGCAACGCCTTCACCCGGACCGTCCCGGCGTCCTTCGATCTGCCGAACAACATCACGGTGGGCGCGGTCGATCAGGCCGGCGACCAGGCGGCGTTCACCAGCTTCGGCAAGGTCGACGTGTACGCGGACGGCTACGAGGTCGAGAGCGTGCTCCCCGGCGGAGAGCACCAGAAGTGGAGCGGCACCAGCATGGCCGCTCCGCAGGTGGTGAACCTGGCCGCCAAGCTCCTCGCCGCCCATCCGCGGCTCAGCACCGCCGATCTGCGGCGGCTGATCATCGACGGAGCGGACACCAAGGTGGTGGGCGGACGGACGATTCGCCTGCTCAACGAGAAGAAGTCGTTCGCGCTGGCGGGAGGAGAATAGAGGCGAACGTCCGGGTCCGCCGAAAAAGTCCCTAGCCCGGCGGCGCCTCATAGTCCGACGACGTGCGGTACACGATCATCGACGGCATCGGATACCGCAGCCAGATCGCGCCGGGGACCGGGCAGACGTCCACGCAGCCGTTGAAGTGGACACACTCCCGCGGGTACGTGATGACCGGCGTCTCGTGCTTCTTCGAGCCGAAGAAGACGTCCTCGGTGCAGATGTTCACGCACCGGTCACACTTGATGCACAGGTCCGGGTTGATGATGGGCGGCATCAGTAGCTCCTCCAATCCGTGACCGGCCGGTCCCCTTCCATACGGACGATGTGGGCCTGGCTGAGGAGGGGGTTCTTGAACGGATAGTCGGGGCGGTTGTGCAGGCCGCGGCTCTCCCTGCGATCCAACGCGGCGTGGAAGGTCAGCTCACCCACGTCGAAGAGGTTGTGTACCTCGAGGCATCGGCCGAGCTCGTGCTGATTACGCGCCATCATCTCCGTGTCGACCTTCTGCCTGAGTCTCCGCAGGTGGGCCAGCCCCTGGAGCAGGCGGGCCTCGTTCCTCACCTTGCCGGCGTAGTCGGTCATGACCTGCTGCAGGGCGATGTTGGCCTCCTCCCAGTCGGGACCGTTCCCGCGTCCACGCAGCTCGTCGACCCTCGACTCGAGGGCGGCGATGATGGGCCGCGTGACCTCCACATCCCCGTGCTCGACGGTCCGTGCGTACGTCGCGGCGGTGTCACCGCTGATCCATCCGAAGGTCGCGGCCGCCGAGATGTCCCCCATCGCCTCGTCACCGGCGGCGTACAGACCCGGGAGGCTGGTCTCGGCCTTCTCGTTGGCGACGATGAGCCCACCGCCTCTCAGGGGATACGTGGAGAACTCGATGGGGTGCTTCCGGGGATCGATCCCCTCAGCATCCATGTGGTCCACCAGCGAGACGTTCCCCTCGTGGATGTGCCAGTGCCGCATGTAGGCTGCGTCCTCGTCGGAGATCCCCGTGCAGTCCATGTAGACGGGGCCCCGGCCGCGCTCGCCGTACTGCTCCGGCGCGAGCTTGTTGACCTCCATGACGATGTCGCCGTAGCGGCGATCCGGCTCGCTCACGAAGGGGCCCACCGGCTTGCCCTCGGCGTCCCTCAAGACGCCCACCCACGTCGCCTGACCAAACTTGGCGAAGTACTTCGGCCCGATGTGGCGCTGGGGCATCTCGACGTTCATGAGCTCCGCGCCGGCCCGGTACGCCATCGCCCGACCGTCCCCGGTCTGAACGCCGCCATGGCCGTCGTTGAACATCATGCCCGGCGTGAGACCCTGATAGAGGCGGGAGCACTTGCCGGTGCCGAGGATCACCGCCTTCGCCTGGAAGACGAAGACCTTGTCCTCTCGCGTGTGGACGCCGACCGCGCCGATGACGCGGTCACCGTCGCGCAGCAGCTCGTCCACCATGATGCGGTTCATGATCCTGGCGCCGCGCTTCCGCGCCTGCTGCACCAGGACGGTCTTCTGAAAGCGACCCTCGTACTTGATGTGGGTCATCATCCGTCCCGGGAAGGCATGGCCGGCGAACTCCCACTTGCCCTTCTGACGCATGGGGATGCCCCACTCGTCCCAGAGCTCGACGATCTCGTGGGCCTTGCCGAACTGGGCCCGCAGGATGTCACGGCCGATGAGAATCTCCCCCTTCGCCGTCTTGAGAAGCTCGTCGATGAACTTCTCCTTGTCGGCGCCGTGGACCTCCGGAATCCAGGTCTCGAAGTGGTCGTTTCCGCGACGGCCGCAGCCGCTGTAGTGGGCGTTGCCCTTCTCCGCGACGACGACGTTCGCGCCGAGCTCCGAGGCGCGGATCGCCGCCATGAGGCCCGCGATCCCACCCCCCACGCAGAGCACGTCACACTCGATGAGCTGTTCTTCCATTGGGATTGCCCACAACCGCCCGAGGAACTCCTGACCCCTTCGAGGACGTCTCTCCCCGCACCTCGACGGGCGGCTCCGAACTTGGGGGCCCTCCTTGCTCGGTGCCAGTATGGCCTCCCGGAGCGGCGCAGGCGCGCCACGCCCGGCGCTCGGGAGTCCCGCTCCCCGGCTGTCCGGGGACGGTGCCGAGCCTTCGGTTGTGCGGATCGATGTGGTGGCCGGAGACGCCTCCAGGCCTCAGGTTGTGCGGATGCCGGAACGGCCGGAGGGGACACGGCTCGAGCGTGCCATGACGCTCAACCACGCCACGGCGATGGTCGTGGGCACGATCATCGGCGCGGCCATCTTCGTGCAGCCCTCGGAGATCACGGGCCAGGTGTCGTCCGTCTCCCTGGTCTTCGCGGTGTGGGCGGTTGCCGGCCTCCTCTCGCTCTTCGGTGCCCTGGTGTGCGCCGAGCTGGCCTCCACGTTTCCCGCGTCGGGCGGGGTCTATGTCTATCTGCGCGAGTCCTTCTCGCCCGCGCTCGGCTTCCTGTGGGGCTGGGCGATGTTCTGGACGATGCACACCGGGATCATCGCGGCGATCTCGGTCATCTTCGCCCGCTACCTGGGGTTCTTCGTGCCCCTCGGCGGCGGCGGCACACGGATCGTGGCGATGGCCGCGGTCCTGCTCCTCTCCTGGGTCAACTATCGGGGCGTGCGCCAGGGGAGCGTGCTGCAGGCGGCGTTCACGTGGACCAAGGTCGGTGTGATCCTCGTCATCATCGCCGTGGGCCTCGCCATGGGCGGACACGCACACCAGGCGGTGGTGGCGAGCGCCGCACCTCCGCCGGTGGGCGGCATGAGCGTATCCGCCTTCGGGGTGGCCCTCGTGGCAGGCCTCTTCGCGTTCGGCGGCTGGCACATGGTCACCTACACCGCCGAGGAGACGCAGAACCCACGGAAGACGCTTCCACGGGCGCTCGTCCTCGGCATGGTGCTGGTCACCGCCCTCTACATCGCGCTCAACGCGATCTATCTGTACCTGCTGCCCTTCCACGCGGTGGCGACGTCCACGCGAGTGGCGGCCGACGCGGCCGACGCGGTGTTCGGAAGAGGAGGAGGCGGCGTCATGTCCGCAGTCGTGCTCTTCTCGACCCTAGGGGCCGTATCCGGCATCATCCTCACCGGCCCCCGCGTCTACTACGCGATGGCCCAGGACGGTCTGCTCTTCCGGTGGGCCGGAGAGATCCATCCCAGGTACCACACGCCTCACAAGGCCATCGTCGCACAGGCGCTCTGGGCCTGCGTTCTGGTGGCCACCGGCACCTATCGGGCGCTCTTCACACGGGTGATCTACACCGAGTGGATCTTCTTCGGCCTCATGGCGGTCGGGCTCCTCGTCATCCGCCGCCGTGGCGACGTCACCAGGGAGTACTCGATCTGGGGATATCCATGGGTGCCGCTCGTCTTCTCGCTGGCGGCCTTCGGCATCGCCGTGAACCAGGTGATCGCCGACCCGGTGGGCAGCGCGGTCGGGTCGGGGCTCGTCCTCGTCGGCCTGCCGGTCTACTACTACTGGTCGCGGGGGCGGGAGGCGCGGAGGCAGGCATAGCGGCGCGCACGGCGTCGCACGTCACGTTGCAGGGCGGTGGGGGGGCGTGCACCATTTCCACCGGGGAGCACGGCACCGTCCGGCGGTGCGCTGCAGCCGACGTCTGAATCCGCGAACGGGAAGGACCGCTCACGCATGGAGGACAGACCGTGGCAGGACGAGCGGGAGCTCATCCCACCTCCGGCCTCCAACAGGCAGGTATCTCCGGGATGGCCGCGGCAACGCCTTTTTTCGAAGTGAGCATCTTACTCGTATGGATGCTCTGCATAAGGGACACTGAGTCTCGGGAGGCTCCTTGAAACTCCTGTCCCACCGGACCCCGGCCACAGCGGTGGTCGCCTGCCCGGACTGCGGCGCGGTGCAGCGGATCCCGGCCCTCGATCTGGGGGACCTGGCCGCGTGCCGCCGTTGCGGCCGGACCCTGGAGCGGTCCGCCGATCTGAGCCTGACGGTCGCCCTGGCCTGGTCTTCGACGGTGTTGCTCCTCCTCTTCCCGGCCAACATCTTCCCCATCATGAGCGCCTCGGTGCCGGGTCGCGTCCACGAAGCGACGCTCGCCTCGGCCATCAGCGCGGTCTGGTCCGACGGCTGGCCCGTGATGGCCCTGATGCTGGGGGCCTTCATCCTCGTCCTGCCCTTCGTGTGGGCTGCTCTGCGAACGCTGGTCCTGGCGATCGTACACACCGACTGGCGCCCGCAGTGGCTCGGCCCCGTCTTCCGATTCGAGCAGGCGATCCAACTGTGGGCCATCCCCGAGGTGCTCGTCGTGGCCGGCTTCGTGGTCTACATGAGGACGGCCGCACAGACGTCGGGACACGTGGAGACGGGAGGATGGTGCCTCATCGCCGCCGGCATCATCTCGACCATCGGCCGCCGCATCTTCACGGCGGAGACGGTCTGGCAGGAGATCCTGCCCGAGCGCGAGGTCCCGGTGGGTGCCAGTCCGGTGTCCTGCGACGTGTGCGAGATGATCCTCCCCTCCTCCCACGAGGGCGAGCCGTGCCCCCGCTGCCGACGCCGGCTGCGTCTGCGGAAGACGGACTCCCTCAGTCGGACCGGCGCGCTCGTCGTGGCCGGCTACGTCCTCTACTTCCCGGCGTACTACTATCCGATGAGCTATACCGTCAGGATGGGAAGCGTGCAGGAGCGGACGATCATGGACGGCGTCAAGCTGCTCTTCCAGGCGAATTTCTGGTACCTGGCCGTCATCGTGATCATCGCGAGCATCTGCATCCCGTTCCTCAAGCTGGTGGGGATGAGCTGGCTCATCGTGAGCGTCCATCGTCGGGCCGACACCCACATGGCGCTCAAGACGCGGGTCTACCGGGCCATCCACAGCATCGGCCGCTGGTCCTACGTCGACCCCCTCATCGTTGCGCTCAGCATTCCGCTCCTATCCTTCTCCGGGTTCGTCTCGGTCCACATGGACATCGCCGCCCTGCCGTTCGCGCTCGTCGTCGTCGTCACCATGCTGGCCGCCCGCACCTTCGATCCCCGGCTCCTGTGGGACGTGGCGGAGGGGCGTACATGAGCGTGGAGGAGGAGGTCCGGGACGTGGCGGAGGCGACAGTCCACAAAGCCGCGTGGAAGGGATGGGTATGGTCGGTTCCCATCGCGGCGCTCATCCTCATCGTCTACCTGGTCCTGCGCACGATCCTGACCGGCGGCACGTCCATCACCATCACCTTCCCGTCGGCCGAGGGAATCACGGGAAAGGCCGAGACGCCCGTTCTCTATCGGGGACTCCAGGTGGGAGCGGTCCAGAGCATCGACCTCCGCAAAGACCTCGGAGGCGTGGTCATGCACGTGTCGATAGACCGCGACGTGACGCACGCGCTGAGGACGGGGACCCGCTTCTGGATCGTGCAGCCGAGTCCCCTCGCCGGGGACTTCTCGGCGCTCCTGGCGGGACCCACCCTGGCCATGGAGCCCGGACCGGGGAGCCCCGAGCGACACTTCACGGGGCTCCTCCAGCCCCCGCCGGGGCAGCCTCCGGGCCCCGGCGTGACGGTGGTGGCGTACGCCCCACGGTCGGAGGGAGTGAGCCAGGGGGCGCCGGTGATGTTCAGGGGTCTCCACGTCGGCGAGGTCCTGGGAACCACGTTCGATTCCGCCGCGGGGGCCGTCCGGATCCGAATCTTCGTGCGGGCTCCCTACGACCGGCGGGTCGGCCGCGACGCCCGCTTCTGGAGCTGCGGGGGCGTGCAGCTCACGAGGGCGGGCGGCGGCGTGGGGCTCCACATCCCGTCCCTCCAGGGGCTTTTGCAGGGCTGCGTTGGGTTCGACACCTTCGCCAAGGCGGCCGCCGGGACCGGGCCGGACGGCTCGTACCGTCTCTACGCCGACGAGGAGGAGGCGAGGAGCGCGTTCACGGCGACCCCCGTTCCGGTCCGGATCTGGGCGCCGGGCTCCATCGAGGGACTCGAGGCGGGTGCGCCCGTGATCCTGGAGGGAAAGCGTGTGGGCGTGGTCCGCCGGGTGCGCCTGGAGGTGGGGCGGAACGGCGTCTCGACGCCCGTGGACCTCGAGATCGACCCGGGAGCGTTCGGGATCTCCGGCGCCGCCTCCGCCGCGGACTCCGCGAAGGCCGTGTACCGGGTTCTCGACGGCCTCGTCCACGACGGCCTGCGCGCGCAGCTCGTCTCCAGCAGCCTGGTCCTGGGAGGCCAAGAGATCAGCCTGACCATGACCGGCCGGAGGACCGGCGCCCGGCTGGACCGCTCCGCCGACCCACCCGTGCTCCCGGCCATCGGAGGCGGCGACCTGCAGAGCGTCGTCGCGCGGATCGGGGAGGTGGCCGACGCCATCGACTCCATTCCGTTCGCCCGGCTCGGGGAGGACGCGCGCCGCGCCTCGCCCAAGCTCGTGGAGAGCCTCGACCACCTGAACCAGGCCCTCGTCGCCCTGGACAGCGTGACGGCGGCCGCGCGCGCCCAGGTGGGACCGACCCTCGCGCAGACGCGGCAGACCGTCAACGAGTTCGAGTCCGCCGTCCGGGCCCTGAACGGGATCTCCGGAGGATCGCTCCGCAACCAGGAGAGCTTGTCGGACCTCGTGAGGGAGATGACCCAGGCGGCGCGCTCCCTGCGGGAGCTCGGCGACTACCTCTCGGAGCATCCCGATGCACTCATCTGGGGGAGGTCGAAGGGGAGATGACAGGCACCCTGCACCGGACCCTGCTCGCGATGTGCGTGGCGGCCACCGCCGCGGCGTGTGCGTCGAGCCCGCCCACCCGTTTCGTCACGCTCGATGCCGCGCCGGCCCCGCCTCGCGCGGCCGGCACCCCCGGCCTGCCCGTCGCGCTCGGAAAGGTGACGCTCCCCCCCGAGCTGGACCGCGCCCACCCGGTACGCCGCGAGGGCCACAGCAGCCTCGACATCCCCATGGGGGTCCGGTGGGCCGCGCCGCTGGACGAGCTCGTCCACCGGACCCTGGCCCTGGACCTCGCCTCGCGCTTGCCGAAGGGAGAGATGGTGCTCCCCGGGCAGTCCGAACCGTCCGGGCCCATGCGCCTCGTCGTCGTGACCTTCCGTACCTTCTCCGCCGACTCCGCCGGGACCGTGACGCTGGACGCCCACTGGAGCTCCGTGGAGCAGCCGAGCGGACGGATCGAGATCTCGCGCGACGCCACCGTCACTGTACCGGCGCACTCGATGAGCTGGGACGACGTGGCGGGCGCGATGAGCGAAGCCCTCGCGCGGCTCGCCGACCGGATCGCGTCGTCGCTCCCGGAAGGCCAGTCGCCCGCGGGGAGCTACCGGTGACGTCACACCGATTCGGGGCCGTCGAGGTCGCTGGATCGGTGGGAGAGCCTATGCGTGGGTGTCCGGCAGCCCTGGCCCGCGCAGCACCGAGCCGTACGGCGCGAAGCCGGCCCGGCGCAGGATGGTCCAGCCCACCAGCGCGCCGGCCGCCTGCACGAGAAAGTCGGTGGAGTCGAGGAGGCGTCCCTGAACCAGGACCTGGGAGAGCTCCGTGCCCACCGCCAGGTACACGGCCGGCCAGAAGTCCGCGAGCCAGCCCCGGCGGACCATGGGCCACACCGCGAGCAGGCCGCCGAGCGGCAGATAGAGGAAGAACGGGGAGACGACGTCCACCACGCTGAACAGATCCACGCGCTGCCCAAGGAAGCGTAGCGGAATCCACCAGTCGTCGGTCAGCTTCCCTACGATGGCGGCGAGCGAGGTCTCCGGCGCGAAGGGACGCAGAGCCCAGAGGAGAAGTACTCCGCCGTAGGCCCACAAGAGCATCCTGGGACGCGCCCGTCCTCGAAGGCGGCGCGTCAGCCGGGGCAGCCCCCAGGCGGCCGCGACCGCCCCGCCCCCCACGCCCGCGGCGTGCGCCAGGACCGCACCGGCGTCGATGGGAAGGCCCAGAAGCCCGTGGCCCACCTCGGCGAGCACGGCGAGGCCGGAGCCGATTCCCGCGACCAGCCAGGCGGCCCTTCGATAGTCCTTGCCCGCCTCCACCAGCGCCGCCACGGCGAACGCCCCGGCGGGAGCGAAGAGGAGGATGTCGGTGAGGGGGACATGTCCCAGCGAGCTCCACGTGAACATTCCCCACGCCAGCCGGAAGCGCCCCAGAGGTCCTCCGTACAGGTTGGGCAGGGTGGTCTGTCGGAAGAGGGGAATCAGCGCCTCGGCGAAGGCCGACACGCCGTAGGACATCGCGAACACCATGGCCGGAAGGCCCACGAACGATCGGAACGTCCGCTTACGGGCCACCGCCATCACCAACGCGACCAGGACAGCGGCCCCCAGGAAGGAGCCCAGGGTGTTCGTGAGGATGTCCAGGACGCTTGCGGTGCGCGTGGTGGAAAAGAGCTGAGCGGTCTCCACGAACGCGCTTATGCCGGCGCCGCTCAGCACCGCGTTCCGGAAGCTAACGAGCGAGCGCCCGGGCCGGGCGGTGATCATCCAGACGAGCCCCCACCCGGCAAACAGCACCACGTTGCGGGCACCGTCGATGACGTCGCGGGGCGAGACGGAAGGGTCGAGCATGCGCCCGAGGCCGTGCAGCCCCGGCCCGCCCGGCCGAAACGACGAGAGCGTCGCGAGGAGCAGGACCGCGAGGTAGGCTCCGCGCGTAAGGGGGCGGCTCCGATCGAGCTGACCGGCGAGATCCGTGGGCTCCTCCTTCGCCTGGCGCGGTTCCGCAAGCCGAGACGTCGGCTCCGGCATCCGGGAATCTACCACACGAGCGCGTGCAGCGCGGACGGGCCCGCCTTGCCCCGCCACCCACCGCTCGCCACCTTCCCGGCTCAGGCCCGAAGCCCTTGGATCGTTTGCGCTTACGCTGCTCCGTAGGCCGACCGAACAGTTGCATTTCCTGTCCCTCGGCGCACGGAGTACCGGTGCGTCGGTGCGGCCTTACGCGTTTGCCGACCTCTCGGCGCCATGAGGGCGTCGCGTCCGTTATTTCCCGGAATGAGGTCGAATCATGATACGCCGCCCCGCTTTTCGCCGGTCACGCCTCGGGTTCGCTCACGTGATCATCGTGGCGCTCACCGCGATCGCACTCCCCGCCGGTGTGCGCGCACAGAATGCGACGACCCCTGCGCCCCTCAACGCGCTCCGCTGGCGGAGCATCGGCCCCTACGTCGGCGGTCGGGTGGTCGCCGGCGCCGGCGTGCCGGGCAAGCCGAAGCTCTTCTACATGGGCGCAGTGGACGGAGGGGTCTGGAAGAGCACCGACTACGGCAACGTGTGGACGAATATCTCCGACAGCACGCTGGGCGGCTCGAGCAACAGCATCGGGGCCATCGCGGTGGCGCCGTCCAACCCTCAGGTGATCTACGTGGGGACGGGCGAGAGCGACATCCGGGGCACCATGATCACCGGGGACGGTGTATTCCGCTCGGCGGACGGAGGAAAGACGTGGCATCAGGCGGGCCTCGAGGACACGCACACCATCAGCAATCTGATCATCGACCCCAGGAATCCCGACGTGGTCTATGCCTCCTCGTTGGGGCATGTGTTCGCACCCGGCTCCCATCGCGGCGTCTTCAAGACCACCGACGCCGGCAAGACCTGGCAGCGGGTGCTGTTCGTGAACGACAGCACGGGGGTGGTGAACCTGGTCATGCAGCCCGGCGCCCCCGACGTGCTCTACGCGGCGACCTGGCAGGCGTATCGGACGGCTTGGGGCCTGTGGAGCGGCGGCGCGGGCAGCGGCATCTACAAGTCCATCGATGGAGGCGAGCACTGGACGAACATCTCGCGCAGTCCCGGGCTGCCTCGGGGGTTGCTGGGAAAGATCGGGGTCGCGGTCGCCGCCAGCGAGCCCAACGTCGTCTACGCGACGATTCAAGCCAAAGACGGCGGCGTCTTCCGGTCGGACGACGGCGGCAACACCTGGACCCGCGTGAACACCGAGTGGAAGCTCCGCCAGCGCGCGTTCTACTACATGGCGATCTTCGTCGATCCCACGGATGCGAACACCGTCTACATGCCGCAGGTCGACGCGCTCTACGTCTCACACGACGGCGCCAGGACCTTCACCGGGCTCCACACGCCGCACGGCGACAACCACACGCTGTGGATCAACCCCGACGATCCCAGCATCCTGCTGGAAGGCAATGACGGCGGAGCGACGGTGTCGACGGACGGCGGGAAGACGTGGAGCACGGAGGACAACCAACCCACCGGACAGTTCTACAGCGTCAACATCGACGACCGATTCCCGTTCCACGTGTACGGCGCGCAGCAGGACGAGGGCTCCACCGAAGGGCCGAGCGCATCGCTGTGGGGAGAGATTCCGCTGCGCGAATGGAAGCTGGCGGCCGACGGGGAGAGCACAGTGAGCGTGCCCCAGCCCGGACATCCGGAGATCACGTTCGGGAGCGACTACTACACCCTGTTCATGATGTACGATCAGTCGAACGGCGAGTGGAAGGGCATCAGCCCGTGGCCCTATTATCGGGACGCCGCGTCGGCGGGCGAGCTCAAGTATCGCTGGGGCTGGACGCATCCCATTCTCTTTTCGCCGAACGACCCCAACGAGCTCCTGGTCGGGTCGCAGTACGTGATGCAAAGCGACGACCACGGTGCGACGTGGAAGACCATCAGTCCCGACCTCACGCGGAACGACCCCGCGACCGAGGCACCGAGCGGCGGGCCCATCGATCTCGATCAGTCGGGCGCGGAGATCTTCCCGTACGTCTCCGCCATCGCGGTCGTGCCCGGCGCCGACAGCGTGATCTGGGCGGGCTCGTCCGACGGCCTCGTGCACGTGACCACCGACGGCGGTGCACACTGGGCGACGGTGACGCCGCCCGACCTGCCCAAGTGGTCGCAGGTCAGCTCCATCGAGGCGTCCCACGTGGATCGCAACACGGCGTATCTCACCGCGCGGCGCTACATGTGGGATGACTTCACGCCCTACGTCTACAAGACGACCGACCTCGGCCGGCACTGGACGCCGATCACCACCGGGCTGCCCAGGGACGAGTACGTGTTCCAGATCCTTCAGGATCCCGCCGACCCGAACCTGTTCTTCCTCGGTACGAAGAGCACGGTGTACGTGAGCCTCGACGGCGCGGCGACCTGGCGGCCACTCGCGCTCAACCTTCCCCCGGTACAGGTGCGGGGCATCGCCATCGATGCGCGGCAGGGCGACGTCGCCATCGCGACCCATGGGCGCGCCTTCTGGATCCTCGACAACCTGACGTTGCTGGAGCAGATGACCGGACGCGCCGCACCGCCTGCCGACAGCGCGGCGTTGTTCGCTCCAGAGCGCGCCTGGCTGTCCCACGCGTACGGCGGACCGACGGACGGGGACGCTCCGCATGACGCCGGAGAGAACCCGCCCTTCGGCGCGCGCGTCTTCTTCCAGATTCCCAAGAGCTACGACGGCTCGACGCCGGTCACCCTCTCCATCACCGATCCGTCCGGCTCCCTGATCCGCGAGTACCACCTGCACGTCAAAAGCACGTCCGCAAAGAAGTCGACGGCCGCCAGGGAAGCGGAGACGACGGGCGACCGGCGGGCCGACGCCCTCGAGCGCCTCACGGCCATCGAGCCCGGCATGAACCACCTCCAGTGGGACCTGCGCTACGCCGACGCGACCGAGGTGAACGGATTCGACGCGCCCATGGACGGCGATGTGGACAACGACGCGAAGGGCCCGGTCGTGGTGCCGGGAAGCTATCGGGTCGTGCTCGACTACGGCGGAGAGAAGCTGACGGCGCCGTTCCAGGTCTCCCTCGATCCGCGGATTCACGTGGGCCCCGACGCGCTCCGGCAACGGCTGACGCTCAGGCTCCAGATTCAAGGGACGCTCGATTCGCTGGACGTCGCGCTCAACCATGCCATCGCCGTGCGCGACAGCCTCGCCGGCGCCGGCCGTGATTCGACGACGCTCGCCCCGCTCACCGGCGCTATCGATTCGCTCGTCCAGCTGGCGATCCATTCCAGCGAGGGCGACCTCGCATTCGAGCCGAAGCTGCGGACGCATCTCGGGCTCCTCGCGGGAGAGATCGACATGGCCTATGCCGCGCCGACTGCCGCGTATGTGGCGGTCTACAAGGTGATGGCGCAGAAGGCGCAGGAGGGTGAGGCCAAGCTGCGCGCGGCGATGGCGAGACTCGGCGTCGCGCGGTAGATGGCGCCATGGAGACCACCCCACGCGTCGCTGGCCTCCTCCTCGACCTCGACGGCACACTGTACGAGGACGACGCCCTGATTCCCGGCGCCGCCGAAGCCATCGCTGCGCTCCGGGACGGCGCCGTCCCGATCCGGTTCGTCACCAACACCACCCGGGTGCCCAGGGCCACCATCGCCCGGTGGCTCGATGGGTACGGCATCGCGGCCGGGGCGAACGACATCTTCACGCCCACTGTCGCCGCGGTGAGCTGGCTTCGAGAGCATGGTATGCGCCGGGTATCCGTATGCCTGCCCGAGGGATCGCTGGACGAGTTCGGGGAGTTCGAGCTGGTGGAGGACGCGCCCGAGGCGGTGGTCATCGGCGACCTGGGCGCGGCGTGGACGTTCGAGCGGCTGAACCGGGTCTTCCGCCGGCTGCTGGACGGCGCCGGCTTCGTCGCGCTGCACCGTAACCGCTACTGGAAGACCGGCGGCGAGCTGTTGCTGGACGTGGGCGCGTTCGTGGCGGCGCTCGAGTTCGCCACGGGCCGGGAGGCCACGTTGGTAGGGAAGCCCAGCCGTCCCATGTTCGAGGCCGCCGCCCGCTCCCTGGGCCTGGCACTGGATCGGGTGGCCATGGTGGGCGACGATCTCCAGGCCGACATCGCCGGGTCGCAGGCGCTGGGCTGCCGGGCCTTCATGGTCCGGACGGGCAAGTTCCGGGAGGAGGAGCTCCATGCGTCGGAGATCGAGCCCGACGTGGTGATCGACTCGCTGGCGGCGCTGCCGGGGCTGCTCCTGGGCTGATTCCGAACGGCTTCATGCATCCGCAGGATGTCGACCCGTGCCTGCACGCGCCCGAGGGCAAAGCCGCCTGGCGGATCTACTCGCTCCCTGCGGACGCCTCGCGCACCAACGTCCTCTTCCACGACCCTCTTCTGAACCACACGGCAGCCACCAGAAACGTCACCGAGTCGGCCAGGGGGAAGGCCCACCACATGCCGTGGGGCCCACGGTTCAGGGAGTAGCCCAGGACGTAGGCCACCGGGAGCACGATGACCCAGCGATCCAGGTACGACAGTGCCATGGCCGGCGCGGTGCGCCCGGCGCCACGAAAAGCTCCCTGTAACACGATCAGGCCGCCCCAGAAGCCGATGAACCAGCCGTAGGTCCTGAGGTAGACGGTACCCTCGGCGATGGTGGCCGGATCGTCGATGAAGAAGCGCACCAGGTGGGGCGCGAAGATGGCCGCCAGAAAGCCGACAGAGGTCATCAGGGCGGCCGCCAGGCCGACGGACATCCAGGCCACGTGCTCCGCACGATCGGTGTGCCGCGCCCCCAGGTTCTGCCCGACACCCGCGTTCGTGGCCTGCCCGATGGCCCCGGACACGCCCCACACCACGGACATCACGCGAACCCCGATGGCGTAGGCCGCCGTGACCACCGCACCAAACCTGGTGACCAGCGCCATGATCGCCACCGACGAGAAGCTCCGGCCCGCTGCATCGGCCGTGGCCGGTGCACCAAGGAAGAGAACCTCCCGCATCACCGCGAGGTCGGGCTTGAAGTGAGCGAGGCGGACCTTGATCCCCTTGCTGCCCTCGAGCAGGTAGAAGACGCCCACCGAGGCCGCGAGGAACCGCGCGACCAGCGTGGCGATCGCGGCACCCTTGATTCCCCAGCGCGGGATCGGGCCGATACCGGTAATGAAGAGCGGATCGAGAACGATGTTGGTAAGGCTCGCCACCAACATCAGCTTCATCGCCGTGAGCGTGTCTCCCGAGCCGCGCAGCGCCGCGCTGAAGGCCATGAACAGGTAGCTGAACGGCACGCTGATGAAGATCACGGACACATAGCTGAGGGCCAGCGGAAACACCGCGCCCCGCGCGCCCATGAAGTGCAGCAGCGGAACCCGAACCGCCTCGCCTATGGCCGCGAGGCCCAGGCCCAGGCCGGCGGACATCATGATGCCCTGGGCGGCGTAGTAGCCAGCGCGGTCGTGGAGCTCGGCTCCCGTGTACTGCGCGGTGAACGTGGCGATGGCGATGGTGATCCCGGTGCCGATGGAGATCAGCACCCAGGCCGTGGGGAAGACGATCCCGACAGCCGCCACCGCGCTGGTGGAGTGGAGTCTCTGGCCCACCCAGAACATGTCAGCCAGGTTGTAGACCGTTTGCAGCGTATTGGCTAACACCAACGGCCAGGCCAGTTGGACGATGCGCGGCAGGATCGGTCCGACGGTCATGTTCACGCGCTGCCCACGCCGATGCGGATATGCCTTTGTCGTCACGGCGCTCTCGCTGTCACGCTCCCGATCATCGATCAAGTCCATTCCACCGGGGATCGACCGGCTCCGTGAGTCGAGGGGATCCCGGCTCATGGTGGGTCCTCCGCCCGCGCCCGTGCACGTGCCGGGCTGCCGCCAAGCCGAATGCCGCAGCCCCGAGCGCACCGAGGCCGCCCACGACGACGGCCGCGCGCGCGCCCAATGTATCGGTAATCGCTCCCAGAATCGGGCCGCTGATCGGCTTCGTGCCCGCGAACAACACGGCCTGGATCGAGAGGACGCGCCCGATCATCCGCTGGTCGGCGCGGATCTGGACGATGGCGGAGGTCGCGGTCATGTAGGCGACGCTGGCGCCTCCGACCGCGACGGCCACCACGATCGCGATGGTGACGTCGGGGGCGGCCGCGAGGACGAGCATCGCCACCCCGAGCCAGAGGGCGCCCACCGCAACGGTTCGGATGCGGATCGTGGTCCGTCGGGCCACGAGCACCGCACCGGCCAACGCGCCCGCGCTGAAGGCCGAGTAGAGGATCGTGTAGGCGACGTCACTCCCGCCCAGCCCCTTCTCGACGAAGAGGGGGAAGAGCACCGAGAAATTGTAGCTCACGGTACCGACGATGAGGAGCATGCCGAACGGAGCCCAGAGCTCGGGGATGCCGGCGATGTACCGGAGGCCGGCGCGGATCTGTCCCCTGCCCCGCGGCGCCGCTTCCAGTCGGCGCAGCTCGGCCGTGCGCATCATGGCAAGCGCGACGAGCACGGTCGTGTAGGATGCCGCGTCGATGGTGAAGCACCATCCGTATCCAACGGTCACGATGAGGACGCCGGCCAGGGCCGGGCCCGCGATGCGGGAGATGTTCACCATCGCGCTGTAGACGGTCACGGCGTTGGGAACGTCCTCGAGTGCCACCATCTCGTTGACGAACGTGCGCCGGACCGGATTGTCGAAGGCCAGCATGACGCCGCCCGCCACGGCGGTGCCGTAGAACGCGAGGAGGGGCGCGTCGTGCATGAAGGCGAGCGCGGCCAGCGCGAACGACTGGCACATCTCCAGCGTCTGTGTGACGAAGAGGAGCGTGCGCTTCTCGGTCCGGTCGACGACGACGCCCGCCCAGGGCGCGAAGAGCAGGATCGGGCCGAACTGGCATGCCGACAGCACGCCGACCGCCACGCCGCTCCCCGTGCGGTGGAGCACGAGCAGGGTGAGGGCGATCCGGGTGAGCCAGTTGCCGGTATTGGAGACGGTCTGCCCGAAGAAGAAGAGCCGGAAGTTCCGCCACCGCAGGGACGCGAGCGTGCGGCGGACGAAACCGGGCTCGGGCACGGGAGACCTCCGGCTGGGCTGGTGCGGCACGGAGCGCTTCAGAGGTGCTGAGCCAGTCGCTCGATGAGGGGAGCTGCGGCCGCCAGCCGCTCGAGCTCCACCTGGGTGAACCCACTCGACAGCGCGCGCGTCAACCGCTCCGTGCGTGCGGCGCGGCGGCTGCGCAGCATGCGGAGCCCCTCGCCCGTGACGGAAAGGATCATGCGCCGCCCGTCGTCCGGATCGGGCCGGCGCTGGATCAGGCCGCGACGCTCGAGGGCGGCGAGCGTCGCGCCCATCGACTGGGGGCTGATCTGTTCGAGCCTGGCAAGGGCCGCCGCGGTGCTCGGGCCGCCACGATCCAGCCAGGCCAGGGCCGAGGTCTCGGGCAGCGTGAGCTCGCCGCCCGCCTCCGTCTGCCGAATCCGCCGCCGCAGCAGACCGATGCTCGTACGAAGGGCTCCCGCGATTTCCTGGACATCCAGATCCTGGTGCATATAATCAGGCTACACTGATAAGGCTGAGCTTGCAAGCACACCTCGGTTGGATTGCCGACCTCACGTACCGGTGCATGGCAGAGGCCGTTGTGCAGATCGTGGAAGCCTACCTCGACGGCTCCTACGACCGAGCGATCAACCCGGGGCGAGTGTCGAGGGTGCGATGGGAAACAGCGTCGATGGGATCGCTCGCGAGCTCCAGGACTTCGTCAAGGAGCGGCTGGCTCCCTACAAGTACCCCCGCCACATCCTGTTCCGGGATGCGCTCCCCAAGACCGCGACCGGCAAGATCCGACGCTTCTTGCTGCGCCAGGAGTTGGAGGCGAACCCCTGAGCCAACGTTCGTGGCGGCGTGGTCGGGCCTTCCTCGACGTGGGCGGCGCTCACCTGGAGGTTCGCCGCTTCGGCCCGCCACCGTCGGAGGCGCCGCCCATCGTCTTCCTTCACGAGGGGCTCGGATCGGCCCGGCAGTGGCGTGACTACCCGGCGCGGGTGTGCGACGCGCTCGGGCGGAGCGGCCTCGCGTACAGCCGGGTCGGCTACGGCGCCTCGGACCCGGTCGAGCTTCCACGCCCCGTCTCGTTCATGCACCTGGAGGCGTACGATGTCCTTCCAGTGCTCCTCGACGCCGCCAGCATCGGGAGAGTGGATCTGTACGGTCACTCGGACGGCGCCTCCATCGCCCTGTTGTTCGCGGCGCGCCACCCGGAGCGGACGGGCGCCATGGTGCTGGAGGCGCCGCACGTGTTCGTGGAGGAGGTCACCACGCGGAGCATCGCCCGCATCGGCAAGGTGTACCGCACCACGAATCTGCGCGAGAAGCTGGCCCGGTGGCACGACGACCCCGACGGCGCCTTCCGCGGCTGGAACGAGGTGTGGCTGGACCCGGCGTTCCGCTCCTGGGACATCCGTCGGGAGCTCCCCGGTGTCCACGCTCCCGTGCTGATCCTCCAGGGCGCGGACGACGAGTACGGGACCTGGGCCCAGGTGGACGCGGTGGAACGGGGCGTGGCCGGCTCGGTCCGCTCGGTCCGGATCCCGGTATGTGGCCACGCTCCCCATCGGGACCAGCCGGACCGGGCACTCACGGAGGCCGTGGCGTTCCTGGCCGCGACGGCCTGACCACCCCTCAACCCGCCTTCCGGCCCTCCGCGAAGCCACTCAGCAGGCGGTGGACGCAGGTGCCGAGGACCTGGACGTTGTAGCCGCCTTCCTGGCAGAGGAGAACGGGACAATCGATGCGCGCGATACGCCGACCGATCTCCTCGTACACCTCGGTCGTCAGGGCGAAGCCGCCGATGGGATCGTCGGCGTGGGTATCGAAGCCGGCCCCTACGACGAGGGCGCTCGGCCCGAATCGGCGTATCGCCTTCAGAGCGCGATCCAGGGCCTTCAGGTACGCCGCATCGCCGCTGCCCAGCGCGAGCGGGAGATTCAGGTTCGTTCCCGCCGCCTGGCCCACACCGCGCTCCGAGCCGTACCCCCAGAAGTATGGATACTCGCGCTTCGGATCGCCGTGGATCGAGCAGGTGAAGACGTCCTTGCGCTCCTCGAAGAACTCCTGGTTGCCATTGCCGTGGTGGTAGTCGATGTCGAGCACCGCCACGGTCCCCGCGGCCGCAAGGATCTCGACGGCCGCAGCGACGTTGTTGAAGTAGCAGTATCCGCCGAAGACGCGCGGGCCGGCGTGGTGACCCGACGGCCGGCAGAGCGCGTAGACCTCACGCTCGCGGCCGTCGAGCAGGAGCTGTGCGCCGGTCATGGCCGCCTCCGCCGAGCCGCGCGCCACCTCGTACGTACGGCCCATGATCGGGGTCACGGCGTCGGTGCAGTAGAGGCCACCCCACAGGGCGTCGAGCTTGTGGGGGAGTCGCGCTCCCTCGCCCGGGAAGAGGTCCGGGTAGATCTCCTCACCGGTGCGGCGCGCCGCCCTCGACGTCTTCTTGACGAAGTCGTGGTACGGATGGAGTCGCGAGAGGTTGCTTTCGGGAAAGCGTCGCGCCTTGCGAAAACGGAAGCGCGGATCGGCGGCGAGCGCCTCGCGGATCACCTCCACGCGCCGCGGGGTGTCCTTGGTCTCGTAGGTCTCGGGCCCGAGCGTGAACTTCCAGCTCGGGTTGTGCAGGCCGAAGTTGGTCTTCTCAATGACTAGCACGGATGTCCCTTCCGTTGCGCAGGAGCTCGATGACGGTGTCCAGCGGCAGGGCCGGAGCGAGCCGGTCGAGGCGGCCGTCCATCCCGTTCGAGCAGAAGATGGCGTTGAGCACGGCCTCCTCGGTGGCCTCCACGGCCGCCTCGTAGAGCACGTCGATGTGCCCGTCGGGGACGTAGCGCAGCGATCGGAACTTGCTGGTCTGGGTCGCGGTCCGTGGAACTCGGTTCGCGGTCGTGAAGGCGAGGACGATCTCGCCGCTCGTGGAGGCGGCGTACGATCCCACGCGGCCCAGACCCAGAGCCGCGCGCTTTGCGATGCGCCCGAGCTGATGGCTGAGCAAAGGGACGTCGGTGGCCACCACCACGATGGCCGAGCCGTAGCTGTTGTGGCGACGCCCCTCCTCCGCGTACTGCGAATCCAGCTCCCGGCCGACGACACGGCCGTCCACGGTGAGGTTGACCAGTCGACCGAAGTTCGAAAGGACGAGCACACCGAGGGTGAAGCTGGTCTCCTCGATGGGGAAGATGCGCGAAGCCGTGCCGATCCCCCCGGCGAAGTCACAGGTCATCATCCCGCAGCCGGCACCGACGGACCCCTGGGCCACGGGTCCGTCCCGCGCCGACTCGATCGCTTTCAGTGTGTCCTGTCCCGAAGCGACGCCCACACGAGCGTCGTTGAGGAACGAGTCGTCCGCCTCTCCGACCACCGGTAGCACCACGTCCTCGGCGTCGCCGATCTCCGGGTGGCGTCGGGCCATGTAGGAGTTCACTCCGTTCAGGACCCGGCCCACAGACAGCGAGTTGGTGAGCAGGATCGGTGTCTCGATTAGACCCCACTCCATCGCCTGTGTGAGGCCGGCCATCTCGCCGACCCCGTTCAGCACGAAGGCACCCGCGACCATACGTCGCCGGAAGACGTCTCCAGCCCCGGGGATGACGGCGGTGACCCCGGTGCGGACGCGCGTGGTGTCGCTCGTGCCCGGTACCGGAGCGTCGTCTTCGAATCGCGTGACGTGCCCGACACGGACGCCCTTCACGTCGGTGATGGCGTTGTTCAGGCCCGCGTCCAGTCGTCCGATGGTCACGCCGAGCTGTCGCGCCGTGGGGCGCGCCTCCCCTTCGCCGTCGCCCTCCCGCCGACCCGGTGTTCGCACAGGCAGTCTGTGGCGCCGGGCGGCCGAACGCACGATGAGCCGCATCACGTCCTTGAACTCCAGTCCACAGGTTCTGGCCGCGGTCATCAGCGACGCCTGCGGATGCAGGCTGGGCAGCGGATTCAGCTCGATGAAGTAGGGATCTCCGTTGTCGTGGAGACGGATGTCCACACGTCCCAGATCGGGACAGTGCATGACCTCGAAGACGTGACGCGCCATCTCCACCACCCGTTCACGCTCGTCGGCGGTGAGCTCGGCGGGACAGACCACGTTGACGGCCCGCGCCCTTTCTCCTCCCTGCTTCATTTCGTAGTCGTAGATGTTGTACTTGCCACCGACCGCGGCGAGGTCGAACGTGTGCTCGACGACCGCCAGGATCTTCCCCGGATAGCTCTCCAGAAGCGGAATGCTCAGCTCGCGGCCCGGGATGAACTCCTCCACCACCAGGCCGGCCGGATAGCGCGCGAGCATCTTCTCGGCCAGGGCTTCGAAGGCCTCCCGGGTCTCGACCACGGAGTCCTGCGTCACTCCCTTGCTCGACCCCTCGGCGTTGGGCTTCACCATCAGCGGGAACTCGATGCCCTTCGGGAGCTCTCGTCGCTTGGGCGTGATCAACCCCCCTCGGGGGACCCGGATGCCGCGAGCGGCCACCACGGTCTTCGCAAGGTGCTTGTCCAGGTTCATGTGGAGGAGGGAGGGATTGCCCCCGCTGAACGGAAGGCGGAGCTGCTCGTAGAGACCGGGATAGAAAGCTTCCCGCGACGTGCCGATCGTGCCCTCGGCGAGGTTGAAGATCAGGTCGGGGTCGCTGTCCAGGAGCCGCTCGACGACGTCATCGGGCTGACCCGTCACCTCCACCGGCGTCACCTTGTGGCGGAGCTGGCGCAGTGCCGAGCAGATTCGGTCGACGTCCTCCGCAGTCAGGAGCTCGGCCGTCTCCTCCGAGGCATCGGTGCGCAAGTTGTGGGCGACGGTGATCCGCACGTGTTCCTCCTTGTTTCGATCTCGCCGACGCAACGGGTGTCCGGCCTCTCCCTGGCGCGAGAAAAGGCCTGGAGACAAGAGCGCAACGTCCCTTGGAGAGGTATCGAACCGTAGACAGAAACGTCAAACGAGGGCATGGGCGGCAGCGCCACCGCCCTGTGGCGGGAGGCGCGGTCGGGCCGCTATCCGGGTAGGGACGCGACCACCACCGTGGACGGACCCTCCCGCCAGTCGCAACGCGCGTCGAAGCCCGCCGCCCGGAGAAGGCGGAGCTCCTCTTCCAACGGGAAGTAGGTGTCCTCGGACGCCCACTCCGCGAAGTGCTTCCACGCCTGCGCCTCTGCGATGCCCGACGACACGAGATGGTCGGCCCAGCCGCGGAACGCCAAGTCGCGATCCGGGCCCTCCGCCGGCATGGTGACGTCCGCGTTCACCAGGACGCCGCCGGGTCGGAGCGCCGTCGCCACCCTCCGGAAGAGCTCCGCCTTGGCGTCCAGCGTCGCGATGTGGTGGAGGGAGAGGGATGCGGCGACGGCGTCGCACGAGGGGATGGGATCCGCGAAGGACCGAAGCGTGAAGCGCACCCGGTCGCCGTGGTCCTTCAAGCGGACGCGAGCCTGAGACAGCATCTCCGGGTCCACGTCCACCAGCTCGACCACCCCTACGCCCTCGTGCCACAGGATGGCCTCCGAGAGGGCGCCTGTCCCGGCACCGAGATCGAGGACGAGGGCCGGGGCGACGGACGCCACCGCGGCGGCCGCCCGGACGAGCATGGTGTCGTACCCGGGAATGAACTGTCGGATGGCGGCGTCGTATCCGACGATGTCCACCCGGAGGTGGCGGCGAACGCTGTGGCTCAACGGGGTGGCCGTGCCATGGGAGTCAGCGCAGGGCATCCTCCGCCTGCTTCAGAGCCGCGGTCGCGTGGTCGAAACGCGACGCCAGGTCCGCGATCTCGCGCCCGGTGCGAGCCTCGTCGCCCGCGCGGATGGCCTCTTTCACCGACGGGAATACCATGGTCGCGTAGCCGTTGTCCTCGTCGGCGACGTACACGAGGTTGCGGAACCAGGAGCGCCCTACCAGCCCATGCGGCCGCGTGAGGGCGCGCTCGACCTGGAGCAGCGCGGCGTTGGTCTTCTCCAGCGTGCTCCCGGACGGCTCCTTGTGCGCCAGGGCCGCATCCCGCGTCGCGGCGAAGGACTGCGCCTGGGCTTCCATACGATCGATGGCGGCCGAGAGCGCGCTCGTGTCCAGCGCCCAGCCGTGCTCCGAGATGGACTTGCCGAGAGCCGGGAGGTACCCGCGCATCGCCTTCGCATACTCGACATAGTCGTAGGGGAGCACGTCGGCGTTGGCGATGCGCAGCGCGATGGCCGCCCCGAGCTGTGCGGCAGCGACGTGCTCGCGGTACCCCGGGTCGCCGAAACGCGACATCCATGCCGGGTCGTCGTACTGCGAGTGGTAGATCCCCTGAGCGCCGCCGAAGCCCCACTCGAGGATCGGGATGCCCAGGTGATTGTAGAAGCCGGCGTAGTCGGAGCCGCCGCCCGGGTCGCCCATGCGCGGCTTCTGCCCTGCGGGCGTGTGCGACTGGGCCATCCACGCGTCCCAGAGCGACCCCTCGTTCGGCGTGTCCTGGGTGTCCGGCGCCGGCACCTCTTCGGCCGCCGAGCGCAGCACCGCCCGCAGCGAGGGCGAGCCGCCGCCGCCGAAGGTCGGGCCGGACGCGATCATGTCCTGGTTCAGATAGGCGACGCCGCCCTTCTCCAGCCGCAGCGAGTCGTCCTCCACGTACTCCACCGAGCCCACCAGCCCCCACTCCTCCGCGTCCCATGTGGCGAAGATCATGGTGCGCTTCGGCCGCTTCCCCGCCTTCAGCTCGTCGGCCACCGCGTGCGCGATCTCCATCACGCTCACCGAGCCGCTCACGTTGTCGTCGGTGCCCGGGCCCCAGGCATCGCGGTGCCCACCGACCACGACGATCTCGTCCGGGAACTCGCTGCCCCGTACCACCCCGAAGGTGTCCCAGATGTGCTTGTACGGCGCTGTGGCCTCATCCGTCTTCACCGCGACGCGCGCCACGACGGGTCCGGGCCCGACGTGGTACCGGAACGGCAGCCCACCCTGCCAGTCGTCGGGGATGTCGGTACCGCGCAGGCCCTCCAGGAGCTCCTGGGCGTTGCCATAGGAGATCGGGACGACCGGGATGTGCGGGATCACCGAATCGGGGGAGACGCGCGCCGCGTCCTCCTTGCTCGGGTAGCCCGGCGTGGTGGGGTCGCCATCGACGTTCAGCACGCTGCCGCGCTGGACGCCGAACTTCGGGCGCATGGGGCCCTCGGGGTAGACGTCGCCCTGGTCGTAGCCGTCATCGGCCGGGTCGCTGTAGATGAGGAGCGCCGCCGCGCCGTGCCTCTCCGCCTCTCGCGCCTTGATGCCGCGGAACGAGCGGCCGTACCGGGCGATGACGATCTTACCCTTCACCGACACGCCCAGCGAGTCGAGCTTCGCGTAGTCCTCGATGAGCCCGTAGCTCACGTAGACGACGGGCGCGGTCACGTCCCCCGCCGCGCTGCTCCCGTTCACCGTCGGGTATTGCGGCTCGGCGCTCACCGGGTCGCCCGGCACCGGCGGCTCCGCCAGCGAGAGCTCCTCGGGATCCGGGCTCACGCGCCAGACGTGTACCGCCGTCGCGTGCGGGAGGTAGACCTTGTACGTGCGGTACGAGGTGGACAGGCCCCACGCCTTCATGCGCCCGAGCACGGTGTCGCGCGTCATCGCCTGTGCCGACGTGCCGGCCACGTGAATCTCACCGCTCAAGGCGACGGATTCCGCCCGCGCCTCGCCGGTGTCGGGCCGCGTCACCGCGTCCGCCTCGAGCGCCCGCTCGCGCACCGACGCCGCAGGGGTGTAACCGGGAAGCTGCTGCGCCGCCAGCGGGGCCGCGCAGATCCAGAGCGCCGGCGCCAGCGCCGGCAGGAGGGAGGATCTCATCCCGATGTGCGTCCAGGTCTTCCCCGCGTCCGTGGACCTGTACATGCCGTCGCCCCAACTGGACGACTGGCCGCGTGGCTCCGACTCGCCCATCCCGGCATACACCACGTTGGGATCGCTGGGCGCGACGGCGAGCGATCCGATCGAGCCCATGCGAATCTGGTTGTCGGACACGTTGTTCCAGGTGATGCCGGCGTCGGTGGTCTTCCAGATGCCGCCGCCCGTAGCACCCATGTAGAAGGTCTTGGGCTGCTGTGGTATTCCGGTGACGGTGGTTACGCGACCCCCGCGGTAGGAGCCGATGCTGCGCCAGTGCAGTCCGCCGAAGAGCGTCGAGCCGAGCGTCGAAGCGCCCGTGACCAGCTCGGGCGGTGTCTGGGCGGTGGCGGACGGGGCCGTCAGGGTCAGCGCGACGACGACGAGGGGGCCGGCCGCGAACGGAATGCGGGCAGATCGCATGGGGAGGGCAGGGGGTGCGAGGCACGAGAACCTGGAATCGACGGACCCGATTATACGGCTCGACCACCGGGTGTGCGAGCCGGTGCCGCCTGCCGTCGGCCAACCCCTTCCGAGTGACGGGCGCTGCCCCTCCTGCCGCACCCGGCGCACGGCCGAGTCGGCGGTCTTCCCACGGCGAGCCTCGAGGAGCTCGAGTTCCCGGGATCCAGCCGGGCGAGCTTCACGTCGCTCACCTGAACAAGACGTTCCAGCGCGCGACGCATTGTTGCAATGCGTTTCATGGCGCGGCGGGAGCATTCAGGACAAGTGTCCGCGGAAGTCGTTGCAACACAATGCGTTGTGCGATCAGCGCGGGTTTGGCCCCATCCCTGCTCCATGGGGGCGCGACTTCCTCACGAAGTCCGAATGCGCCCAGACATCGTCACATGCTGATGCGGGCCTGGCGCCCGCCGGAGGATCCATGAATACGTTGAGCCGTGTCGGCTTCGCCGGCCTGCTCCTCGGGCTGGCCGCGGGGCCAGTCCGCGCCCAGACCAACGGCTTCGAGCTGCAGTGCATGTCCGCTCGGGCGGCGGGGCGCGGATGCGTCACCCGTGCTCAGCCGGATCTTCCCACCTCGCTTTTTCGTGATCCCGCGGGGATCGCGGTCTTCACGCGTCCCGTCCTGGAGGTGAACGCGGCACCCTTCATGCCGACGCTCACCTTCCAGAACGCCGTGAACGCCCGTACGGAGGGGGCCCGCCACGCCTACCCGCTCGTTTCCGCGGCGTACGTGGGCCGTCCGATCGGGGAGCGCCTGCACTGGGCCGTGGGCCTCGAGCCCATCGGCGGCTTCGGCTCCGACTTCAAGCTCCAAAACGCGTTGCTAAGCGGGACGAGCGGAACGCCCGTCGACTACAAGAGCTTCTTCGCGGCGGTCAAGGTCGGACCCACTCTGGCCTACGAAGTTCTTCCCGGACTCAGCGTGGGCGTGAGCGTGAGCGGGGTCTACGCGCAGATCCGCGAGTTCCAGATGCCCTTCACCATGGCGCCTTCCTTCGCGCAGGGCATGGCCGCCATCCCGCAGCTCGACCCGACGGTGTACGGACCGCTCTTCCAGCAGTTCACGGAGATGACGGCGTACGGGGACTCGAAGGGGTTCGCCGGGCTCACCTGGGCCGCCGACGCGGGCGCGGCGTATCACGCCCCGTCCGGATGGGCGGTGGCGGCATCATGGAGCCCGAAGCGGACCATCAGGCTGGACGGCGGTACCGCCTCCATCGACATGAGCGCCCAGTTCCAGCAGATGCTGGGAGCAATGGTGGCCGCGCGTGCAGCGGCGTACAACGAAACGCTGCAAGTGGCCCAGGGCGTGGTCATGGGACAGCTCGCGGCGGCGGGGCTCGACCTCACGGAGGGAATGAGCGCCGTCTACGCCGCCTCGACCGATCTGACCCTGCCCATGACCATCGGGGCGGGTCTCCACGCTCCCGTCCGGTCCTGGTGGGCCCTTTCCGCCGAGGTGGAGTGGCGCCAGTGGTCCAGGGCGGAAGCCACCATGCCCTTCCGCCTGACGGGAGGCGACAACACCAACCTGAATCTCCTGGTGAACGGAAGTCCGACGAACGGCTCGTTCGCCTACCCCTTCCCCTTGAACTGGAAGGACACCTGGTCGTGGAAGGTGGGGAGTGAGTTCACCGTCCCGGGTGGGTACGTGCTCCGGGCCGGATTCCTCTCCGGGGCGGATCCCGTGCCCGCCAACACGGTCTTCATCGCGTTCCCGGCCATCGCCACCCGAGCGGTCACCCTGGGTGTGGGTACGCAGATCCTCGGCTTCCCCCTCGACATCGCGTACGTGCACGCGCTCTCCCAGGAGCTCGAGGGGAACTCGGTGCACTCTCTCATGGGGGCGGAGTACGTCGGGAGCCGCACGACCATGCGCCAGGATGTCCTGACCCTGGGGACGACGTTCCACTTCTGAGCGCGAGCCGGGACGCGTCGCGACAGTGGTTCGTCCGCGCGTCCGGCCTCACCCCCCGCCGAGCGGCGGGAAGAAACCCACGGTATCACCGTCCCGCAGGACCGTGTCCGGCTGCCGGTGGACGTTGTTCACGAAGATCAGCGACGCGCCGCCTTCGGGGACCCTCAGGCGCTCCATGACACGAGCCACCGTCTCCCCGGGAGCGATGGGAAAAGCACCCGCGTTCTTCGGCTGGAGTGGGGCCAGCGACGCGAAGCACTTCACGGTGATAGTCACGTCGGTCTCCGTCAGGCCAGCGTCACGGCCACGAGAACCCAGCCGTCGACCTCCGCCTCTGGATCCAGGCTGCCGACGGCGTCACCGGGCACGAGAAGCGGGCGTTTCGCCAGGGTCTCGGCGAGGTCGGCGAGGGTGCGGTTGAACAGCTTGACGATGACGACGCCCTCCTCGGCGCTCCCGTCCGTCCCATGGGCCCCGGCGTGGGTGATGCCCTCCCGCATGCGGGCATAGTAGCCGCCCCGGCGCATGGTGGCGCCGGCCAGCCCCGGCATGGCACCGGAGAGGGCCAGCACCGCCCCGGGGCGGACTCGCGCGCGGTCGAAATCGTCCACCGGATGGCCGTCCAGGAAGACCGTCTGCAATTGCTCTTCCACATAGGCAGGGTCGATACCCAGAGTGCGCTGCAGGAACTCCCGCACGCTGGTGCCGGTGCCGTCGGGGATCCCGATCCCCCGCTGCAGCAGGGCCTTGAACGCGGGCCGCGACAGCGTCACTCGAACGGTGGGTGCCTCGCCCATCGCTCCCTTCCTCTCCCCGGATTCGCCGGACCCGGTCCTTGCCGGACCCGCCTTCTCCCCTACCCGAACACCGAGTCCAGCTCGGCGTCGGATACGTCGAAGGTCACGTTGTGGGGCGCCAACGGCTCCCGCTTGAAGTAGCGGGGCAGACGGTCGTCTGCGCTGGTGAACCCGGCCCGCTGGTTGAAGTCCCGCTCGAAGGCCAGGATCTTGCTGCCGTAGGCGGCCACGCCGGCGGCGTCGAGGTTCCATCCATAGTAGGCGTTCAGCAGGTCCACCAGGGCCTGGAACGTGTCGGGCTGATCCAGCACGGCGAACGCGATGAACAGACACATGCCGGTGGCGTCCACGGCGGCGGTGGCGATCTGGAGGTTCTTCGACAGCTCGGCCTGCCCCTCCGCCTTCAGCGGGTCCACGTCGCCGCCCACCTTCAGGATGTTGGTGGCCACGGCGTAGCCGGCGGTGTGATCGGCCCCCATGGGGGAGGTGGCATAGGTGACGCCTATGCCCTTCACTGCGCGAGGATCGTAGGCCGGCATGGCCTGTCCCTTGACGCAGGGCGCGTGCTCGATGCCGTACACCCGGGCCGTCGTGGCCGTGCCCGAACCGAGGATACGGCCCAGGGGCGTGCCCTTGCCGACCTCGCGCACCAGCTCGATGGCGGCCTGGCCGTCGCCGAACTTCGCCACCCCCGCCTCCATCGCGACGGCGATGGTGGCCCCCATCTCGATAGTGTCGAGGCCGTAGTCGTCGTCCAGGCGGTCCAGCTCGGCGATGACGTCCAGGTCGTCGATGCCGCAGTTGGCTCCGTGAGCCCAGACGGTCTCGTATTCGGGCTGTTTGGTGACGTACCTCCCGTCCTTGTTCACGAAGGTGCCGGAGCACTGGATGATGCACCCCCGGTGGCAGCCGTGGGTGGCACTCCCACCCCGGGCCACCTCCAGCTCGGCCTGGGTCTCGCCGCTGATCTTGGAAGCGCCTTCGAACTGGCCGGTGGCGAAGTTGCGAGTCGGCAGCCCCCCGGCCTCGTTGATGACGTTGGTGAGAACGTTGGTGCCGTAGGCCGGCAGGCCCTCGCCCGTCACCGGATGCTTCTCCAACCCCTCCACCCATGCCTTGCTTGCCGCCTTGAAGGCCTCGGGGTCGGCGGGCTTGCGTGATTTCGCACCTTTGGCGTCGATGAGGATGGCCTTGATCCCCTTCGACCCCATGACGGCACCTACCCCCCCACGCCCGGCGTGACGGGTCGGGCGACCCTCCATGTCGGTGATGCTGACGGTGGAGTTGCCGTATCCCATCTCCCCGGCCGTGCCGATGGCGATCATCGCCCCGGTCTTGTCATACTCGCCCAGGAACTTGTCCATGAGCTGGTAGTTGGTGGCACGGCGTACGGACGGGTCCGCAGTGATGGTGACCCCGTCCTTGCTGATGCGAACGACGTACAGATCATCGCCCTGACGCGCGCCTTCCAGCACGATGGCGGCATAGCCCAGACGGGCCAGGAGCTGCCCCGCCTGGCCCCCGGCGTTGGCCTCCTTGATCCCCCCGGTAAGGGGGCTCTTGCACCCTACCGAGATGCGGCCACTCATGGACGCGGCGGTTCCGGAGAGGAGTCCCGGCGCGATGACCAGCTTGTTCTCGGGTCCGAGGGGATGGGCGTCGGCCGGGACCTCGGTGGCTACGATGGCCGAGGTCAGCCCCCGCCCGCCGAGGCCGGCGTAGTCACCCACGGGCGTTGGCGTCGCTTTGGGTCCGCCGGCCGCTCCAACGTCGATTCTCAGAATCGTGTCCATGAGATCTCTCCTGGGACCGCAGCCCTTCCGTTCCCCTGGACGCACGGTCACCCTCACCATGCGCGAGACGGAGCGGTCTCCGGTCGCGGTAGTCTGTCGGATTCTCGACGGGATGCGGGAGGGAGCTCCAGGCGCAGAGGGACGGCATGCGGGTCCAAGCCATCGCCGGATTCTCGTCCATCTCAGCCTCCCGGGCACGCCATGGTCGGCGTACCAGAACCCTACGCCACGGCTGCCCGCCCGTCAATCGGATTCGCAGGAGCCCGCAGCTTAACTACGCTGCGGCATCCTCGCCCACCGTCTGCCCACGATCGGCCCGGCTTGCCGCTCGTCGACCCACGGTCTACCGTGCCCCTCGGGTCAAGACGGCGGTTGGACTTCCGATAACAGGTGGCCCGAGAAGCCTGCGTGCGGCGTGGTGCTGCCATGAAGGAGACGTCGATGAAACTGCAGATGGCATTGGCCGCGGGGGTGTTGGCTGCTTGCGCGAGCGGGGTCGCCGCGCAGGCTCCATCCCTGAGCGAGATTCTCGCGAAGTCGCCGGCTTCGGATTGGCGGGCCCTCGATCCGAACAACACGCTCTACATGGAGATGCCCGGCGGCCGGGTGGTCATCGAGCTCTCCCCGGACTTCTCGCCGCGCCACGTCGCCAACGTGCGCGCCCTCGCCCACGCCGACTACTGGGAAGGCGCCGCCATCGTACGCGTCCAGGACGACTACGTGGTCCAGTGGAGTCGGGCCGAAGGCGACGAGCACGACATGGGTACGGCCGCCACCAAGATTGCCGTGCCCGAGTACGATCGTCCCGTCGGCGATCTGCCCTTCACACGATTGCCGGATCCGGATTCGTATGCGCCCGAGACCGGCTTTACGCACGGATTCCCTGCCGGCCGCGACGGACACGGCAGGACCTGGATGCTCCACTGCTACGGCGTCGTCGGCGTGGGGCGTGACAACCCACCGGACAACGGAAACGGCACGGAGCTCTACGTCGTCATCGGGCAATCGCCGCGGCACCTCGACCGCAACGTCGCCATGCTGGGACGGGTCGTGCAGGGGATGGAGCTGCTCTCCTCGCTCAAGCGGGGTACGGCCCCCATGGGATTCTACCGGACGCCGACCGAGCGGATGTCGATCCGGTCCATCCGTCTGGCCGCGGACGTGCCGCCGGAGCAGCGCACCGACCTCGAGGTCCTGCGCACGGATAGCCGCACCTTCAAGGCCGTCATCGAGTCGCGGCGCTTCCGGCGCCAGAGCTGGTTCGTGGAGCCCACCGGCCATATCAACGTCTGCAACGTGCCGCTGCCGGTGCGGCCGGTGCCTCACGGCGGTTGATCCCGCCCGGGTGAGAGACGGGGAGATCGGCCCGTGAGCCACCCCGAGTCGCACGGAGAAGGCCTCTATCCGGTCTGGCTCGTCGTGGCGTTCGGAGCGGCCGTCGCCCTCGGTGCGCTGCTGGCTCCACACTTCTCCTACGACCGGTTCGACAATCTGCAGTACTTCACCCCGACAATACTCCAGGCGCATCTCCGCTGGCTCCACGGGCACCTTCCCCTCTGGACATCACACCAGAATCTGGGCGAGCCTCTGCTCGCGGACGGACAGCCTGGAGTGTTCTATCCCGTCTATACCGCAGCGGTGGCGATCGTCGCGCTGCTGGGCCGACCGGGCTGGCTGATGGGAGTCGTGGCCGCCTTCCATTTCGCCCTGGGAGTCCTGGGGTGGTTCATTCTGTTCGAGGCCGTGGGCCTCCGTCGGTGGCTCGCGGGAGCGGCCGCCTTCTCCGTCGAGGGCGGAGGGTTCGCGGCGCTCATCATTCCGCTCTGGACGTTCATGGGCGGCGTGCTCTGCTGGATGCCGTGGATTCTGTACGGAACCCTCCGAGCCCTACGCGATCCAGACGATCCTCGCGGGCTCTGGGTCCCGGCGGGTCTCCTGCTGGTCGCGGCGATCGGTCACCCGCAGATGCTGGCGTACGCGTGGATCTGGATCCTAGTCACGGCTGGGCTCTTCGGCTGGGCGGAACGCGCCGCGGCCCGAGCCTGGAGGCGCTGGGCCGGTCTGCTGGCTTCGGGGGCCTTGCTGAGCGCTCCAGTCCTCCTGCCCATATACCTGGAGAGCCGAGTCTCGATGCGGGCGGCCGAGCTCTCATACGCGAACTACGTCGCCCGGAGCGTCGCTCCCTCGGAGCTGGTGAGTCTCATCGCTCCGGTCCTGCGCTCCGCACACTCGTACATGCGAACCAGCGGGACCCTCTCCTTCTATCAGGGCTCGTGGATCATCCTGGCGCTGGGGGCGGGCGCGCTGAGCGTAGGAGCCGGGCTCGTGGCGTCGAGAACGACCTCGCCCCGGGGGGCGCGAAAGAGGGCATCGCCCGAGCTCCTGTTTCTGTGCGCCGGTGCGAGCGGACTCCTCTTCGTGCTCCTCGCGCTCGGCCGCTGGGGCGGCCTGATGCGGCTGTTCTACGGGATTCCACTCTGGTCATCCTTCCGTACGCCCTTCAAGTTCCTGCTCTTCGCGGGTGCGAGCATCACCCTCGCCGCAGGCCTGGGCGCGGAAGCATGGCTTCGACGGCTCCCCGGCTCGGGCTCCGGCCTTCGCCTGGGCCTGGCCCTGTGGGCCGTTCTCCTGGTGGCGGCCGCAGACGTCGCCGGCTCGATCGGGCGCCATCCACTGTACTCACTGGCCTTCGCGCTGCTCTTCGTTCTCGCCGTGGCGGCCCTCATGGCGGCCGACCGGAGCCTGGGTGCCATGCTGCTCATGGGATGCGCGTGGAGCGGCGTGGCGCTCGTTCAAGGCTTCGCGCAGGTTTCCGACATCAGCCGTTACGACGAGCCGATAGGCGCGTTCGGACCCTCCGTCCTGGGAATCGACCCTGCCGACCGCGTGCTTCCAGTGTCATCGGATCTCCGGTTGGTCGGCATGCAGCAGATGGCTCTGTGGGACTCGCCGAGCCTCAATGGGTACGACGGAGCCACCGGTACCTGGAACCCGCTGACTCCCACCTGGCTTCTCGAATTCTTCCCTTCGTACAGGGCCGCTCTTCTTCCCAAGGCTTCTTACGAAGAGTTGCTGGGGAGTCGCTTTCTCAAAGCGCTGGACGTTCGGTACGCGATCGTCCCGGACACCGACGCGGAGGCTGCGCGATGGGTGGAGCGCGGCGGCTTCCACCTCATCCGGCGCCTGAAGCAGTCGAGCGTTTACGAGCAGGACAGCGTTCTGTCGCGCGTGTATTTCGCTCGGGAGGTGCGGCCCTACTCACTGGCCCGTGTGAAGGAGGGCCTGATGAAGAACCGGGTCCCGGTCCGCACGGCCTACGTGGATGGAAGCGCGGCCGCAGCGCTCCCCGAGGCGCGAGTCCTCTCCATCGAGCGGCAGCCGAACGGGGTCCGGGCGGAAGTCGACGCGCCGGCCGGCGGGCTCGTGGTCTTTTCCTCGACGTATTATCCGCAGTGGCGAGCCTTTGCCGACGGGAGGGAGGTACCGGCGCTTCGGGTGAACGGACTCGTCACGGGTGCGAGAATCCCTCCCGGCACGAAGACCGTGGAGTTTCGATTCGGCTTCGCGGGCCTCGGCATCTCCCTTCTCCTCTTCGCCGCCGGGCTCTCGACGCTGGCGTTGTGGCTGGTGACGCGCAGAGGGCCCCGGACGGAATCGCCGGCCCACGGGGGCTCCACCCTGTCCGAACGTGCCGAATCAGGTTCCTGAGACGAGACGAGCGTAGACCAGATGGGACGACCCGACCGGAAGTCGCCATCCCCTGCCGACCCAACGCCGCTCGACTGCAAAGACCGCCTCCAGGATCGCGTTCACGAGCGACGGGGGCCTGGACGGAGGAGCCGGCGGTCCGGCAGCGAGACGCGAGAGCCACCGTTGGGTCACGAAGGCCGGCAACAGGAGCGTCTGGAACGGGGTGGCGAACTCGACGCGGAAGCCGGCCCCCTCCAGGCGTGACTCCAGCTCCCCCGGCCGATAGCGGCGGAAGTGCCCGTGGACCTCGTCGTGACCCGACCAGAGAGAAGGGTGCGCGGGAACCGTCCCCAGGAAGTGGCCGCCATGACGAAGGACCCGTGCCAGCTCACATACGGCCGCGACGTCGTCCTCGATGTGCTCCAGCACGTCGAATGCGGTCACGAGGTCGAATGTGCCAGAGCGGAACGGGAGCGACGGCAGCCGTCCTGCCACCGCCGCCAGTCCTTCCCGCTGGCATAGCCGCTGCATCGCCTCGGGCGCGCGCTCTACGGCGACGATACGTCCGAAACGTCCCAGCCTCTCGCTCAGAGCGCCGCCTCCGGCCCCGACGTCCAGAAGCGTGCGGGGCGGGGAGCCCGCAGCAGCCGGTCCCAGACGCGCCTCCAGCACGTCCATCACGATGCGGCGCCGCGCTCTGAACCACCAATGGCGCTCCTCGGTATCCAGGAGGCTCCGGTACGCCTCGGGCTTCACGCGCTTCCGCCGGGGTTTCCGGCGGCCCTGTCATGCGGCAGGATATCCGCTCCACCCGCCTCCTCGGACGGCTCCCCGAAGGCGCCTCGTTCCGCCACGAAGTAGACGGGCCGGCGCTGGGTGTCGACGAAGATCCTTCCGACGTACTCGCCGATCATCCCGAGCATCAGGATCTGCACGCCGCCGAGGAAGAACACACCCGTCACCAGGAAGGCGTAGCCCGGAATCGGGATACCCAGGAACAGCTTCTGGAACACAACGGTGGCCGCGCCGAGGAGGCTCAACCCCGTCACGACGAGACCCGCGACGCTGACCAGATGGAGGGGCGCCGCCGAAAACGAGGTCATGGCGTCCAGAGCCAGCACCGTGAGCCTCCACCAGGAGTACTTCGTCACGCCGCCGTGGCGGGAGGACCTGCGGAACGTCACCGCCGCAGAACGGAACCCGGACCACGCGACCATCCCGCGCACGAAGCGGTTGCGTTCCGGCATGCGCAGGAAGGCGTTCACCGCGGAGCGGCTCATGAGTCGGAAGTCGCCCACGTCCGCGGGCAGGTCGAAAGCGGTGATGCGCGCCATCATCCGGTAGAACAGCCGGCTGGTCCAGCGCTTGAGCACGTTCTCCCCGTCGCGCGCGGTCCTGCGCGCGTAGACCACGTGGAAGCCCTGACGCCACAGACCCACCATGTCGGGGATGATCTCGGGTGGGTCCTGGAGGTCTGCGTCCATGAGCACGACGGCATCGCCCTTCGCGTGCTCCAGGCCCGCGGTCGTAGCCGCTTCATGCCCGAAGTTCCGGGTCAGCGCCACATAGCGGACCTCCGGGCGGGAGCGCGTGAGACGTCGAAGGCGCTCGAGGGTTCCGTCCCGGCTGCCATCGTCCACGAAGACCACTTCCCAGGGCAGCTCGAGGGGTGACAGCGCCTCCTCGAGCCGCTGGACGAGCACGTCGACATTCTCCTCTTCGTCGTGGCAGGGCACCACGATGGAAAGGACCGGCGGTGACGACTCGCCTCGGGCCTCCCGGGACGATGGTGGCCTCCGGGCCGTGGAGTCAGCCATGGACGTGGCTGCTCTGTCTCAGCGTCGTCATTCAGAGAAGTTGCCCGCGATTCCCGAGTCGCGGCAAGGTGGATCGACGTCAGGCTCTCCCGGGAGCGGGTCGCAGCCATACGCGCGAAGCCCCCCGAACGCCGAGTCGGCGCCCGGGGGGCTTCGGTCGATCAGCTCGACTCAGACCTTGACCACGTTCTCCGCGGCCGGGCCCTTCTGGCCCTGGGTGATGTCGAACTCCACCGTGTCACCCTCGTTCAAGGACTTGAAGCCCTCGGCCTGGATGGCTGAGTGGTGGACGAAGCAATCCTTGCTACCGTCCTCGGGCGTGATGAACCCGAAACCCTTCTGATCGTTGAACCACTTCACGGTTCCCCTGCTGCGCATCTTCCAACTCCTGTCAATGACTCGGTCCTCGGTCGGAGTCTTCGGAAGATCCGTAGCTACCGACTGCTGACCCGCGCGGTTCAACCCCCGCGCCGGGTAGTGGCAACGTGCCACAAAACAAAATCGGGATGGCCCCGGAGGGCTTCCCGATGGCATCCTGACGAATGCTGCACTAGTCCTCTTGTGTGCTTCTCACTGAGCAAAGAATCGCAGCAAACGTCCCTCCCGTCAAACCCCCTCGGGTCGAGGGCGTGGATTCGCACCCCCCCGGGAGTGGGAAACGCCGTGACCACACCGGACTCAGGGACAGCGATATACCAGCGAGTTGACGTTCATCCCGGCCCCCACGGCGGCGAACACCAGCACGTCACCGGAGGCGAGCCGGTGGCCGTCCATGGACTCCTTCCGGATCAGGTCGAAGAGGGTGGGGAGGGTCGCCACCGAGCTGTTGCCGAGCCAGGAGATGGTCATGGGCATGATGTGCTCGGGGATCTCGGCGACGCCGTAGAGCTTGAACAGCCGCCCCAGAATGGCCTCGTCCAGCTTGGCGTTCGCCTGGTGGATGAGGACCTTCGCGACGTCCATGAGCACGAGACCGGCGCGCTCGAGGCTCTCCTTGACGACGGCGGGGACCGTCTGCACCGCGTATTGGTAGAGTTGCCGGCCCCGCATCTTCAGGTAGCGGCGGTCCTCGCCTAGCCTGGGATCGTAGGACTTCCCCATGGAGAGGAGCCCTGTGAACCCTAGAGCGTCGGACCGGCTGGCGTGGCTCAGGACTCCCAGCGGCGTCCCCTGGTCCGTGGCTTCCAGCACGACGGCCCCTGCACCGTCGGCGTAGAGCATGCTGTCGCGGTCTCCCGGGTCGCACACCCGCGAGAGCGTCTCCGTACCCACGACCAGGGCTCGGTGCGTATCTCCCGAGCGCAAGAAATAGTCGGCGTGGATCACGGCCTGGAGCCATCCGGGACAGCCGAACGGAAGGTCGTACGCGACGCATCGCGAGTTACGGATCCCCAGGCGCTCCTTGATGCGTGCAGCCAGGGTCGGCACGAGATCGAGACGGCCGTTCGTGGGGTCGACGTCGCCGAAGTTGTGGGCGACGATGATGTGGTCCAGGGTCTCCCGGTCGATGCCGGCGTCCCGGATCGCGGCTTCCGCCGCTGTGGCGCCAAGACACGAAGCCGCCCGGTTGTCGACGGCGTAGCGGCGGCCCGAGATGTCCGTGATCTGCCGGAACTTGTCGATCACTGCCGCGTTGGCCCCCGGGTCTATCGGTTGCCCGTAGTCCCGGAAGAACGCGTTCGTGAGGAATGCCTGGTTGTCCACCACCCTCGTCGGGAGGAAGCTGCCGGAGCCGGTGAATCTCGAGTACCGCCGTGCGCTCATGTGCTCCTTGGAGGGTGGGGCCCTGAGTGCAGGCTAGGGCCCCGAGGGGGAGATGTCCAGGAACCGGTCGCGTGACCGACGGAATTTCCGACGCCCGGCCCCGTCAACTCGGGGGACGCCACGGCCGCGGACCACCAGAAGGGGATCGCGGTGAGCAATCCCACCACCACCGCGGTACAGAGCGCGGCGACGCACTCGGCTGCCGCCGGCTTCGCGGCCATCACGAAGACCACGGCGACGAACAGCGTCAGCGTGGTCATCTTCGCGCTCCATGCCAGCGGATCGCGGAGCAGGCGACGGGCTCGTGGTGACATCCCCGACGACTCGAGCTCGCGCTTGAGCGCGCGGGAGCGGCCGCCCTCGACGCCCTTCCCGAGGGCCACGATCATGACCAGCCCCGCCATGGCCGCGTCGATCCACGAGATCGAGAAGGCCCAGCGTACGTGGGTCATGTAGACGCCGGTGCCCAGAAGGCCCAGGGCGGAGACGGGGAACGCCAGGACGACGCGCTCCGTGAAGGCGATCCACGACATCGCTTCCCGGGGACTGTCGGTATCCCTCAGCCGCAGAGCCGCGAAGGTCGAGAGGGACGTCGCAACGCACGCGAGGAGCAGGGACAGGAGGTGCCCGAAGAGGGCCAGCACATATCCGTTCACGGGTCTTCTTTCGCGGGAGGGTGGAACCTGCCATAATTGGAGTGAACAGTATTCATTAGATGCTCCTACAGTCAATATGACGCACATCAAACGCCCCTACCGTTCACCCCGACGACGCGAGCAGGCGCAGGAGACCCGGCGGAAGATCCTGGCCGCGGCCCGCGAGCTCTTCGTGAAGCGCGGATACGGAGGATCGACGATGGACGCCATCGCCCAGGGGGCCGGCGTGGCCGTGCAGACCGTCTACGCGTCCCTGGGATCCAAGAAGGGCATCCTCCTGGCGCTCCTCGACGAGATGGCGGAAGACGCGGACCTCTCGGGGATGAGGGCAGCGGTGGCGGCCGCTGCGGGTGACCCGCCGCGTCAGCTGCGTGAGCGTCTGGCCTTCACCACCCGGTTCTTCGCCGGCGGCGCGGACATCATCGACATCGCCCGCACCGTCTCCGGCGTGGAGTCGGACCTGAAGGAGATGTGGAACGAGGGCGAAGGCCGGCGGCACGAGCGCACGGAAGCCCTCGTCGCCGAATGGGAGGCGGCCGGAGCATTGGCGTCCGGCGTCGCGGCCCGGGAGGGCACCGACCTGATGTGGGCGCTCTGCGGACCGGACGTATTCCGACTTCTCGTCACAGAGCGGGGGTGGAGCCAAGAGCAGTTCCAGGAACGGATCGCCTCCATTCTGGAGTCGGTGCTCTTCACCTTTCCCCACGAACCCTGACCCCGGAACACCGATTCCCCATGCCACTGCAGACCACTCTGGAGTCCGGCGTGGCCAGGGCCACCACGCCCCTTCCCCGGCGGGCAGCGCTGGCGGTATGCGCGCTCGTCCTCTTCAGCATGATCTTCCTGGATCGGCATGCGGCCCTCGCCGGCGGCCATACCGCCCATCGTGCGCTCGTGGACTCGGCCGCCGCCCTGGATCTCACTGTGGGCGCTTCCCTGGCCTCCTGGTGGGTGCTCCGCGGCGACTTCCAGTGGAGGGCGTGGGCGCTCCTCCCCCTCTTCTTCGTGTCCCTGGTCCTCGCTTCCGTGGCACTGCCCCACGGGCACAAGGATGGCTTGAGGCTCGCGCATGGCCTGGCGGCTCCGCTCGAGCTCCTGAGCCTCGCCTTCCTGGCCCGAAGGGCCGCAGCGGGCCGACGGGCTCTTCGGCGCTCGTCGTCGGCCCCGGACGAGTGGGACATCTGTACGGCCCTGCGGTGCGGAGCGACCGAGGCCTTCGGGCCGGGTCGATTCGCCGATGCCATCGCGTACGAGGTGTCCGTGCTCTACTACGGTCTCTTCGCCCGAAAGCGCGCAGTGTCGAGCGCCGCGGCGTTCACGTATCACCGCAAGACGGCCTACGGCACCATCGTCCTGGCTCTCCTCATGGTCACCGCCGCGGAAGTCGTGTCCGTCCATCTCCTCGTGCGCCTGTGGAGCCCTCGCGTGGCCTGGCTGCTCACCGGCGTCGGGCTCTATGGTGCGCTCTGGCTCTATGGGGATTGGCGCGCGTGCCGTCTGCGTCCGGTCACGGTGGACGGTGAGACGCTGCGGGTCCGCTTTGGCCTTCGGTGGCAGCTCGACATCCCCATCGACGCGATCAGGAGCATCCGCGCCCCCACGACCCCGGAGCGGGCGACGCGTGGTGGTGTGGATCTTCGCCTGACTCTGCCCGGTGCTCCCTGGAGGGTCCTGGAGCTGAATCGACCCGTCGACGCGAACGGCATCTACGGACGCACCCGCCGGGTGAGTGTGCTCGGCCTGGCCCTCGACGACTTCGATGGCCTGAGCGCCGCGCTGGAGGCGGAGGGCGTGCCCGTTGCACCTTCCCGCACCTCGTCCCTCGAGAGAGAGCACGGCTGATTTCCATGGAGGTGCTCGAAGCGATTCGCACGCGCCGTTCCATCCTGCGGCGCCCACACGGAGGAACATCCCGGCAGACCTGTGGTTCATAGGGCGTCGGGTTCGCGCGGGCGGAGAGCCCCGGGGCCACACGGAGATCGGCAGCAGACCAGACCGGTGCGAGGTGTACGCTCGGCGCCGGCCCCGCCGAGGCTACGGAGAAATGGGAGCGCATGAAGGCTGAGCGAACGCGGCTGAACCGTCAGGAATGGTGGGCCGTCGGCACATTGAGCGGCGTGTTCTTCCTGCGCATGCTCGGGATCTTCCTCGTGCTGCCGGTGCTGGGCCCGTATGCGAGCAAGCTTCCGGGAGCCACCCCGCTGCTGGTCGGGCTGGCCTACGGCGCGTTCCCCCTCTTGCAGACCGCGTTCCAGGTGCCGTTCGGCTGGATGAGCGACCACATCGGCCGCAAGCCGATGATCGCCGTTGCGCTGTGCATGTTCACCGCCGGCAGCGTGTGGGCGGCCTTCGCGCACTCCATCTGGACGCTCATCGGCGCCATGGCTCTACAGGGCTCCGGAGCCGTCGCCGCCGTGATCCTGGCCCTCGTGGCCGATCTGACGCGACCGGAGGTCCGCACGCGCTCCATGGCCATGATCGGCAGCAGCATCGGGCTTGCCTTCGGCGTGGGCTTCGTGGGCGGTCCGCTTCTGGCCGGCCACCTGGGCGTCGCGTCGATCTTCGAGGTGTTGGCTGTGCTCACGCCCATCGCGCTGCTCGTCGTGCTGTTCATCGTGCCAGCCCCCGACAAGCAGCAGCACCCCGACGAGATCGAGGGCTCCGTCGGCGGGTTCAGGGACGTGATCACGAACCCCGACCTGCTGCGGATGGACAGCGGGATCTTCGTGCTCAACGGCACGCTGCGCGGACTCTTCCTGGTGGCGCCGTTTCTCCTGTCCACAATGGTGGAGAAGCAGCACGAGTGGCTGGTCTACCTGGGCGCGCTGCTGGTCGCAGGCGTCGTGATGGTGCCTGTGATCATCTTCGCCGAACGCGACGGGTACATGAAGGAGGCGCTGTACTTCTCGCTGCTGTCGCTCGGCGCGGGGCTGCTCCTGTTCACGAGCGGCGGCCACAGCGTGACCTGGTTCTTCCTGGCCA
>Ga0307418_1000008_pt1 | contig 70329 bp, 50 predicted proteins | sample SalMarWE160220MG_2_FD_202160 | JGI IMG/M metagenome (GOLD analysis project Ga0307418, IMG submission 202160) | Salt marsh sediment microbial communities from the Plum Island Ecosystem LTER, Massachusetts, United States - WE1602-20 | ecosystem: Environmental > Aquatic > Marine > Intertidal zone >...
GATGGGCTGCGGCACGCCGTTTCCGTACCCTCCCGCTCGTACGAGCGGAAAGTACGTGTAGTTGGTGGCGATGTTCTTGTCGATGAGCGCCACCATGTCGTGATTGGTGCGGCGGGTGTACACGAACGACAGCTTCGCCGTGTGCCCGAACTGCTTCTCGATGCCCACCAGCCACTCGTTGGTGTAGGGCTGGTGATAGCTCTCCACCGGCCCGGTCTGGTTCAGCGGCTGCACGGTCTCCTGGGTGAAGAGCCCCAGCGCCGCCAGCGAGTCCCGCTGCTGGACCGTGAACGTCGTCGCCGGGTCGCTCACCGGCGTGCCCCGGTAGTACCAGATCTCCTGGTTGGTGAACACGTCGGAGCCCGCCGCCCGGTCGAACATCTGCGTCATCATGTCCTGGTGGTAGCGGCCCCAGTGCGCCTTCGCGGTCCACGTCCCGTCCGACACCAGGTTCACCGTCAGGCCCACCCGGGGGTCGAACGCAGCGTCGTGCACCGCCTCGAAGCGGCTCCCGCTGGTCGGGTCGATCCACCCCTGCCACCGGCCCCAGCGCACCCCCGGCGACAGCACCACCCGCGACCCCAGCGAGATGGACGACTGCGCGTAGGCCGCCGTATTGGCCACGTCCGCGTTCAGGTGTACCTCGCCGCCCCACTCCGTCGCCGTCCACCCGCCGTTCGGGTCGACCCACGTCGACGGATCGCTCGGGGCGAAGCCTTCCACCGCCGCCGGAAGCCACGTCATGCCTCCGTTGCGGATGCGCTGGTTCAGGAAGCTCCCGTACGTGTACTGCACCCCCACCTGCAGGAGGTGCGTCAGCGAGCCCGTCTTCATCCGGAACGACGCCGACACGTCCGCCGACGTGCTCGACGGCGCGCTCCGGAGCGTGAACGGCGCGTTCCCGAACGACGTGTACGGAGGCACCAGCGCGAAGATGCGCACCCCCGGCATCGCCTCTCCGCCGTAGGAGTCCTGGCGCTCGTCCAGCGAGAAGTGGTTCACCTTCGCCTCGAGCACCGCGCCGGCGCCCAGCGTCTGCCGCCACGAGCCGCTGAAGAGCCACGTCGGCGCCGTGTACCGAAGTCCGGCTCCCGGCGCCTGGTAGCCCGTCTGGTCGTAGTTGTCCGTCGTCGTCCCCAGGTACGCCGTGGACACGTCCACCTGCGTCGCCGCGTCCGGCGTCCAGGTCAGCTTCCCGAACAGCTTGTCCTGGGCCTCGTCCTCCAAATGCGGCGAGTAGGTCCCCGCCACCTCCGTCAGGTGGTTCAGCGTCCGCGACGTCTGCCGCGTGTCCTTCGCCGACACGTAGTAGAAGAGCCGGTCCCTGAGGATCGGCCCCTGCGCCTCTCCCTCCAGCTCGCGCCGCGCCGCCAGCTCCGCGTTGGTCTCCGTGGAGATCAGGTTGCTCGCGTTCAGCGCCTTGTTCTCCAGGGACGAGCGCACCATCGCGTGGAAGTCGTTGGTTCCCCGCTTCGTCACCACGTCGATGAGCCCGCCCTGGAACCCGCCCTCCTCGGCGCCCGCGCCCAGCCCCTTCACCTCCACGTGGTCGATCCAGTTGATGTTGGGCTTGATGAGGTCCCCGCCCATCCCCGGGTTGTTGTTCGACACCCCGTCCAGCTGGTAGTTGTTCGCCTGGAAGTTGGCCCCGCCCCACACGTATCCCGGACGCGCCCCCGGCACCAGCGCCACCAGGTCCCGGGCGTCGTGCACCACCGGCAGCAGCGCGATGGCCTTCTTCGGCACCTGCGTGTTGAACTCCGTGTTGTCGTGCTGGATCTCCACGCGCTCCGACGTAACCGTGAGGCCTGCCAGGGGTACCGGCGCCTCCTTCATCTGCACGTCCAGCACCGTCGAGGAGCTCCCCGACACGCTCACGTGCTCCTCGAGGTACGGACGGTATCCGTACGCCTGCACCCGCACCTGGTACGTGCCCGGGAGCACCGCGGCGAAGCGGGCCGCACCGCGCTGGTCCGTGTCCATGCGTCGCCACACCGTGTCGCGCTGCACGACCTCCACGGTGGCGTGGGCGATGGGCCCCTGCTTGCCGCTCACCCGCACGAACAGGATGCCCTGGGTGGAGAGGCCGCCGCCGATGGCGGGGTACAGAAGGGTCAGGGCCACGATGAGCCCGAAGCAACGGCCCGACCGCGCGTGAGCGTTCATTCCTGGGTCCTCCAGAAGCTCGGATGACGGCGGAGTCCTCCGCTTCCGGCTCCACGGCTACCGTCGACATACGAGTCGGCCCTGCGCGGTGTGACGGTTCCGGCTGCTGGTGCCGGGTGCACCGGCCACCGCCGCAGGCGAATCAGCGGCGTCGGGTGACGGGAGGGCGGTGGTCCCGGGAGATGCCTGCCAGCGCAGGCGCGGGGACCATCGGGAGACGAACATCCCGCCCGGGAGGGGCGGGACAAGTGTGGCATGGCTGCAGCCCTCCCAACGAATGCAAGGGGGGCCGATTCAAGAGTACGTGACGGAGCGCGACTCATGCGTAGGGTTGTTCCTGATCCGCTTGTGGGGAAATGGCCCACTCCAGCGGACCCCACGTCTCGTGCCGGTGCGCTCGGTCCCGGAGGGAGCTCGCGTCCTGCGGCCGCCCTCTTCTACTCCCCGCGCAGCGCCACCGCCGGCGGTGTCCTCGCCGCCCGCTCCGCGGGGATGATGCTGGCCAGACCCGCCACCGCCAGGAAGACCGCCGATACGCCCACCAGGGTGAGGGGATCCAGCGGCTTCACGCCGAAGAGCAGGGAGCGGAGGAGACCCGACAGCGCGACGGCCGCGGCGAGCCCCACCACCACCCCGGTCGCGGCCAGCACCATGCCGTGCGACAGGAAGATCTTCCGTACCACGCCGGCGTCCGCGCCCAGGGCGAAGCGCACGCCCATCTCGGCGGTGCGCTGCGTCGCCACGTACGAGAGGACGCCGTAGATGCCCACGGACCCCAGGAACAGAGCGATGAGCGCAGCCAGGAGGAGGAGGGACATGGTGAACGTCGTGCGGCTCATGGAGTCGTCGACGATGTTCTGGAGCGTCCGGACGTTGGTGATGGGGATGTCGGGGTCCATCGACTCGACGGCCTTGCGGATCGCCGGGACCAGGGCGGTTGGATCCCTGTCGGTGCGCACCGCCATCATGATCGCGCGCACGCTGCCGCCCACGGAGTCCAGCATGGGCTTGTAGGCGATCTGCTCCACGGGCATCTGCAACCCGCGATCGTGCACGTTCGCCGCCACGCCCACGGTGTGGGCCGGTGCACCTCCGATGGTGATGCGCTTGTTCAGCGCGCTGACGTCGGGCCAGAACTCCTTCTTGAACGACTCGCTGATGACGAGCGTGCCCGTGCGCGCATTGTTGTCGTCGTCCGTGAACCCGCGCCCCTCCACGATGGGGATCCCCATGGTCTTGAAGTATCCCGGCAGCACCCGCCGGAAGTGGAACGCGTGGGGGAACTCACCCTGGGCAGTCGGAAACTCGTCGATGGCGGCGGTGATGTAGGCGCCCCCGCCGGTGAGGGGGAGGGCGTCGATCCCGGACGCCGACGTGACGCCGGGGATGGCCTCCAGCTTCTGCTGGAGCTGGGTGTAGAACTGGGCGATGGGCTCTCCGGGCGCGTACTTGGCCGGCGTGGGGGAGAGACGGAAGGTCATCACGCCCTTCGGGTTGAACCCCGGGTCCACCGACCGGAGCGCGGCGTAGCTGCGGACCATCAGCCCCGAGCCCACCAGCAGAACCAGGGCCAGCGCCACCTGGAGCACCACCAGGACGCTGCGCACGTGGAGGCGCTGCTTGCCCACGGTGGAGCCCCGGCCCGCGTCGTTCAGGGTGAGCAGCACCTTGTTCGCGCTCACCCTGACGGCGGGGAGGAAGGCGAGGAGAAGAGCCGCCACCACGGAGATGCCCAGCGTATAGAGGAGCACGGTCCTGTCGATGCCGATGGCGTCCAGGCGAGGCACGCTCGCCGGCGCGGCGGCCACCAGCGCGCGCGTTCCCGCATAGGCCAACCCCACACCGATGACGCCGCCGGCGAAGGCCAGCACCCCGCTCTCCACCAGGACGTACCGCATGAGCCGCCCGCGTCCCGAGCCGAGGGCCAGACGCACGGCGTTCTCTTTGGTGCGGGACTCCGCACGGACCAGCAGCAGGTTGGTGACGTTGCCGCACGCGATGAGGAGCACGAACGCCACGGTCCCCAGGAGGATGAGGAGGGGCGTCCTGGCCTCACCCACCAGACCGTCGCGCAGCGTCCTGACCCGGGCCTTCCCGCTGAAGACTCCGGTCATCCACACCGGACCGTACCCGGCTTCGGGGAAACGGGCGATGAGGCTCTCGGCGTCGGAGACGGCCTGCGCGATGGTCACGCCGGGCTTCAGGCGGGCGATGCCCTCGAGGTGATGGCCTCCGAAGTTCTCGCTGGCCGGGTCGAGCTGGCGGGCGAACCAGACGTCCGTTTCCGGCGTGGGGAAGTCGTAGCCCCGCGGCATGACCCCGATGACCTCGAACTTCACCCCGTTCAGCTCGATGTTCTGCCCCACGACCTTGGGGTCCGAGCCGTACCGGTCCCTCCACAGCCCCTGGCTGAGGAGCGCGACCCGGGGGCCGTTGGGGACGTCCTCTTCGGCTGCGGGAAGGCGACCGATGAGGGGTTGCGTGCCGAGGAGCTCGAAGGCGCTCCGGGTCATGGCCGCCACGTTGACCTGCACCGGCGGCCCGTCGCCGGTGAGGGGCCACTGGATGTTGCCCCCCTCGTACCCGCCGAACTCCTGGAACGCGCGGTTGTTGTTGAAGAAGTGCCAGTATCCCCGGTCGGAGAACGGGATCCAGGGAGGCCGCCCCGGGCCGGGTCGAAGCCCCGCCTCGACGCTGACGAGCCTGTCGGCGTGGGGGTAGGGAAGGGGCCGGATGAGGACCCCGTTCACCACCGAGAAGATGGCCGTGTTCGCACCGATGGCCACGGCGAGCGTGAGCACCGTCACGATGGTGAACGCGCGCTCCTTGGCGAGCACGCGAAGCGCCACCCGGAGCTCCTGAAGCAACGAGGACATCATCCCAACCTCCCAAGCACGGATCCCGAATCGTCCACCAGGGTCTGGATGGCGGTGACGACAGCTGTGGTTATTTGGCCCTTGAGTTTCCGGAGGTCAAGGGGCGCGCCCCATGGGCCGTGCCCCGCTCCCTCGCCCCATCCCCCGCGGACATGGCCCTCGATACGGGCGCCCCGCTACGTTTGCCGGCATCGAGACCTCTCCATCGGTTCCGGCACGGCCGAAGTACGAGAGAAGTCCGGAAATTCTTCGTGGGTCCATGGATGCCAGGGAGCTCGTCGTCGGTCGTGATCCGTCGCCTGCAGCAACACGACCTCCACCTCTATCGCGCCATCCGCACGGAAGCCCTCGCCACCGAGCCCGACGCCTTCGGCGAGACCCTCGAGGCGTTCGCGGGCCGCACGGAGGAGGAGCTGCGCGATTGGTTCACTCGGCACGTAGGTGCCCGGGACGCGGTCATCCTCGTGAAGGAGCGTGACGGTGTGCCGGTGGGGATGTGTGGGTGCGGCCTGTACTACCTGGACCCCCGGGACGGATATCTGTGGGGGATGTTCGTGTCTCCTTCGGCGCGGAGGCAGGGAGTGGGCGCCGCGCTGCTCCGCGAGGCGGTGGCGTTCCTCCGGCCGCTGGGGGCGAGGCGCATGAGGGCGAGAGTCACCGCGTCGAACCACGGTGCCGTCGAGTTCTACCGACGTGCGGGCTTCGCCGTCGGTCCGCCCGAGGAGAGGCTCCGCGAGGGGTCGGAGGTCCCCGTTCACGCCATCGAGCTGGATCTTCGGGATCTCGGTCGCGCGGGAGCACGCGGAGCATGAGAGACGCCGGGGGAACCACGACGTGAAGCGAGTCTGGCTGTGGTGGAGCTCGGGCAAGGACAGCGCCTGGTCGCTGCACGTTCTCCGGCGGGAGCCCGACGTCGTCGTCGAGCGGCTCGTCACCACGGTCACCCGTCGCTTCGACCGGGTGGCCATCCACGGAACGCGGGCCTCGGTCCTGGAGGCCCAGAGCGTCGGCCTCGAGATCCCGCTTCTGCGTATCGATCTCCCTTTCCCGTGCTCGAACGCCGAGTACGAGGCGGCGGTGGAGCCCGTGCTCCGGGAAGCGCGCGACCATGGGGTGGGCCTCATGGCCTTCGGGGATCTCTTCCTGGAAGACGTACGCTCGTATCGGGAGGAGCTCCTGGACGGGTCCGGGATCGAGCCCCTCTTCCCCATCTGGGGACGCGACACGGCGCGCCTCGCCCGGGAGATCGTGGACGCCGGGATCGAGGCGTATCTGACGTGCGTCGACCCCGCCTCCCTGGACGCGAGGCTGGCCGGGGTGCGCTACGATCACGCCTTCCTGGACGCGCTTCCACGGGACGTGGATCCTTGCGGCGAGCGGGGGGAGTTCCACACCGTCGTGGCGGCGGGGCCCATGTTCCGGAGGCGCCTCGACGTGCGCATCGGCGAGGTCGTCGAGCGGAGCGGGTTCGTATACGCGGACGTGCTGCCGGAGGGTTGAGCGTGGGTTCCACCGTTTGCCGCTGGCACGTTTCCGTCGCGACGTGGCTGACTGCCACCGCGGTCTTCGTCACGCGCCCGTCCATCCTCGCCGCGCAGGCACCGCCAGCCCGGTGGACGGTCGACCCCACGCCGACGGTGAGCATCGGTGAGGCGCAGGGTCCGCCGGAGTACCTCCTGGACAGCCCGAGGGAAGTCACCGTGCTCGCCCATGGCACCATCGTCATCCAGAACAGCTTTCGCGGCGTCTTCGAGATCCGCTACTACGACGCCCGCGGCAAGTTCCTGCGGACGGTGAGCCGCTGGGGTGAGGGGCCGTACGAGTTCCACGCGAGAACGTGGGCGCACCGCCTGGGCCCCGACTCCCTTCTGGTCCTGGACAACGACGGGCGCTTCGCGGTTTTCGGCCCGCGCGGCGAGCCCGTGCGTGAGGGCCGCCTCGACGTCCAGGCGCTTCAGCCCGTCGGGGTGACGGTGCGCGTGGACGACCACCACCTCGCGGTGCTGCGCTCGAACGGGAAGCCCGGGATCCCATCCGGGATGGTCCGCGGCAGCGCGGACGTCCTGTTCTTGAATCTGGACACGGGCGAGGCGGAAAGGGTGGGCACCCTGCCGGACCGCACCGCGTTCTTCCAGCGCGCTGGGCGGGGCGTCTGGATCTACCAGTCTCCCTTCGCGCCGGAGGGCTTCATCGCGGGAGGGGGAGGCCTGCTCTGGATGGGGGACTCCGCCGCCGACTCCATCGTCGCCTACCGCCCCGGCGTGAGGGGCCCGGTCCGCACGGTCCACGTCGGCTTCCCACGGGTTCGCGTCACGCGCGAGGACCGGAGCCGCCTTCGCGACCTGTTCTCGCACTTCTCCGGGGACAGGGGGAAGCGCTGGGCGCGCTACGCGAGGTCCATGGACTTCCCGGATGTGATGCCCCGATTCGGCCGTCTGGAGGTCGACCGAGACGGGAACCTCTGGGTGCAGGAGTACGAGGTCCCGTGGAAGGAAGGCTCGCAACACTGGGAGGTCTACTCGGAGGCGGGAGCGCACATCGCGGATGTCTCCGTGCCGGTGCCTGCTCTCTCGTGGTGTGCCCGTGGGGGGACGGGACCGTGCTACCTCCTGCAGGCGCCCCTGGAGATCGGCGACGACTACATCCTCGTGGCTGAGAGAGGCCCCATGGACGTGTTCGTCGTGCGGGAGTTCGCCATCCACAAGGGACGCTGAGGCGGGGCGAGCTTCCGCGCCTACGCCCGCAGCGTCTCCACGGGATCCGTTCTCATGGCGCTGCGTGCCGGCACCACGCACGCCAGCAGGCCCACGAGGAGCAGCGTGCCGACGATGGCCAGGTATACGACGGGGTCGGTGAGGCTCACGCCGAAGGTCACCACCGAGAGGGGCCGGGCCATGAGGAAACCGAGCCCCAGGCCCAGGACGAGGCCCACCCCCACCTGCGCAGCGCCCCTCCTCAGCACGATGGTCATGATCTGCCTTGGGCCGGCGCCCATGGCCATGCGCACCCCCATCTCCTGACGGCGCTGGGTGACCGAGAAGGCCATGATGCCGTAGAGCCCCACGGAGGCCATGATCAGCGCCGTCACTCCGAAGATGACGAAGACCGAGCCGAAGAGGCCGAAGAACCAGGTGGCGGTCTGGATGGCTCGGGGCATGGGGGCGACGTCGTAGACCGGGAGGTTCGGGTCCAGCCCGGAGACCACCGCCCGCAGGCGGGGCGCGAAGGCCGCGGGGGCGCCCCGGGTGCGCACGGCGACGCTCAGCGTGCGGTAGGCCAGGGTGGCTGGCGGCAGGTACAACTCCTCCGGAGGCACGCGGTCGTCGCCGATGCCCCCCACGCCGCCACCGATGTGGATGTCTGGCACGACGCCCACGATGCGCACCCACGGCGCGGTGGAGGCGCCGCGGCCGAGGCGTATGCGCTGTCCCAGAGGGTCGCGCTCGCCGAGCATCTTTCGGGCGAAGCTCTGGTTGACGATGGCTACGGGATCGGAGGCGTCCCACACCTCGGCAGGCTGGAAGGCCCGACCCCGGAGCATGCGCACCTCCATCGTCCTGAAGAACCCGTCGGTGACGACGCTCCCGTTGGTGACGGGGTAGTCGCGGTCCTCCGGATAGCTCGTGCCTTCCACGGCGACGGCCCACTGCTCGGCTCCGAGGGAGGGGAGGCCGGAGGCGAGGGCGACGGACTCGGCGCCGGGCTCGGCACGGAGGCGCTCCTGCAGGTCCTGGAAGAAGCGCAGCCGGTCCCCGGCGGTGGGGTAGTCCGCGGCGGGAAGGGTCACCGTGCCGACGAGCACACCCCTTGGCTCGAAGCCGAGATGCACGTTGCGGAGGTTGACGAGGCTCTTGACCATGAGGCCCGCGGCCAGGAGGATCCCCGCGGACACGGTGATCTGCCCGATGACCAGCGCCGCGGACAGCCTGCTCACACGCAGCGACGAGGAGCCGCGGCCCTCGTCCTTCAGGACCTCACCCACGGCGGTGCCCGAGGCGCGCAGCGCCGGCACGACGCCCGCCGCGAGGCTGGCCAGGAGCGTCATACCCAGGGCGAAGGCCAGCGCCCTGCCGTCCATGCGCACCATGATCCAGTACGGCTTCTGGATGTTCACGATGGCGTGGTCCATGGCCAACGCTCCCGCCCATGCGAGCGCCGTGCCCAGCGCGCCGCCGAGGAGCGCCAGCACCAACGCCTCGGCGAAGAGCTGGCTCACGAGACGGCCGCGCTTCGCGCCCAGGGCGGTGCGGATGGCCACTTCCCGGTAGCGGACGGCGGAGCGTGCCAGGAGCAGGTTGGCCACGTTGGCGCACGCGACCAGGAGCACGCCGAAGGTCGCCGCGAGCTCGAGGAAGAGCACCTCGGCGATCTGCCGGGGCAGGTACCGCTCCGTATACGGCTCCACCGGGAACGTCCCCGGTTTCACATCGGACGGATACGTGGCGGACACCCACCGGGCGATCCGGTCCATGTCGGCGGTGACGGCCTGGGGGGGGACCCCCGCGCGGGTGCGCCCGAAGACGTCCACGCGCCAGTCGGCCCGCCCCATCTTCGACGGGTCGAGGCGCAGGGTCATCCAGGCGTCCTCGTCGAAGGGGAAGCGGAAGCCCTTGGGCATGACGCCGATGATCTCGGTGGCCTCTCCGTTCACCCGGATGGTCCGACCGACGACGGACGGATCGCCGGCGAAGCGCGTCTGCCAGAGCCGATACGAGATGACGATGCGGGGCGTCGCGTCGGGCGCGTCCTCACCCTCGCGAAAGACGCGGCCCAGCAGTGGGGGCACGCCCAGCAGCGCGAGGGCATTGGCGCTCTCGACATCCCCCCGCACGCGCTCCGGCGGCGCGCCCTCGCCGGCCAGGTTGAAGCTGGCCTCGTACCCGGCGCCCAGGTCGTCGAACACCGTCTGCTGCCTGCGCAGGTCCAGGTAGACCAGGAGGGGCATCTCGTTGTCGGTGCGGTCCAGGCTCGGGACGCGCTCGTTGACGTGGACGAGCCGGTGGCGGTTCGGCACCGACGGACCGCGCAACACCGTCCCGTACACGGAGCTGAAGGTCTGGGTCACGAGACCCACGCCCAGACCGATGGTCAGGATCGCCGCAGCGGAGAGGCCCGGGGTCTTCCGCAACATCCGCATGGCGGAGCGCAGATCCGAGAGCAACGATGCGAGCATCCGCCTTCTCCCGCGTGCCGTGGATGGCGGGCCCTCGCGACCGGGGTCCGCCGCCGCCGCCGGCGGAGGAGGGCCCGAAGGGGGCCGGCGGACCCACAACGCTGTGGCAACCGACCGCTAGTGGTCAAGCCTGGCATGTGGCTGCCGACTTCCTTCGCGTGGCCTGCGTCGAGGTCGGGCTTCCCAGCGGTTTCCGGCGCATCCGCAACCCTTTCCGGCACTCTGCGTACATTGTCACGTGGCCCCGTCCCGACGCGGTGCCGCAGGCCCCCTCCGGGAGACTCACGTGCATGTCCTCAAATGGGTTCGCTCGATGGCCGTCGCGGCGCTGGCCCTCGCCGTTGCCGGTACGGGGCCCGTCAGCGCGCAGATCATCCGGGGTCAGGTCGTCGACGGAGCTACCCAGTCCCCGATGTCCGGCGCCTTCATCGTGCTGTTGGACTCGGCGGGAACACAGCGGGGCGCGGTCCTGAGCGGCGAAGGCGGGACGTTCATCCTGCACGTCCCCGAGGCGGGTCGCTACCGACTCCGGGCCGAGCGCATCGGGTACGCGGACATGCTGTCCGAGCCCCTGCGGGTCGCTCAGGGTCAGACGGTGACGTACCGCTTCGGGATTACCGTCAAGGCCGTCGACCTGGAGGGACTGAAGATCACCGGGAAGGGAAGGTGCCGGATGTCCCGGGAGGTGGGCGCCGAGACCAGCGTCCTCTGGGACGAGGTGCGGAAGGCGCTCAGCATCGCGGTCTGGGGCGACCGGGAGCGAGGAGTCCCGTACCAGACGATGCTCTGGGCCAGGGAGCGTGACCTCCGGTCCCTGACGGTGTCCACCGATACCGTGCGCCTGACCTCCGGGTACGGGCGCGCGCCGTTCACCAGCGAGTCCGCCCGGAGCCTGGGAGCGAACGGGTTCATCCGGAAGCTGGCCGACGGCGGCTACATGTTCTATGGGCTGGACGCCAAGACGCTGCTTTCGGACGACTTTCTCGCAACCCACTGCTTCCGGGTGGAGAAGGCGGGCCGGGATCAAAAGGGCCTCGTAGGTCTCGGCTTCGAGCCCATTCACCGGAACGGGCCGCCGGACATCGTCGGAACCCTCTGGGTGGACCAGAAGACCGCGGAGCTGCGCTATCTGGAGTTCAAGTACGACAAGATCCCCATGGCGCGCGATCTGCCCACCAGACCCTTCGGCGGGCGGATGGACTTCCGCCGCCTGGGCAACGGCGATTGGGTGGTTCAGCACTGGTGGCTGCGCATGCCGCAGTCGGTGGTGGTGAGCGTCGGGCCGGTGGAGCGGCATGTTCAGTTCCGGATCCGCGAGCAGGGCGGTGAGATCCGGTTCATCGGCGCGGCGGGAACGTCGGGAGCGGAGGGGCGCTCCGAGCTCAGCGGAATCGTCTACGACAGCACACGCTCGGTTCCCCTCGCACGGGCCAACGTCTTCCTCACCGACATCAACCGCGCCACCACGACGGACTTCGTCGGACATTTCCGGTTCAACGATCTCCCCGCGGGAAGGCACCAGATCGCGTTCACGCATCCGCGTGCGGACGCCCTGGGCCTGGCCGTGTCGGCGCGGACCGTCGTGGTGGATCCGAACCGCTACACGTCGGTGGCCCTGGCCGTGCCCCGTGACGCCGCATGCCCCGCCTCCGGCACCACCGGCGGGGTCCTGGGCTTCGTGGACGACATCCACAGCGGTGAGCCCGCGCCCGGCGTCGCGGTCCGCATGACGTGGTGGAACGCGGGCAAGTCGGTATCCTCCATGACCAAGCGGGTGGCGCATACGGACACCACGGACGCCCATGGGCGGTACCTCTTCTGCGGCGTGCCGCTGGACACCGATGTGGATATCGCCGCCGTGGACGGAGGGGACATCGACGGTCCCATCGTGAAGCTCAAGCTCGAAGCTCCCGGGCTGGTGTGGCAGGAGCTCCTGGCTCGTCACGCGAACCCATAGGAGGCAGGATGCGCGCAGCGACGTGGACACGGATACTGGCGGCCTGTCTCGGCACCGCTGCCCTGTTTCCCGCGGGCGCCGGCGCCGCGGCCCGGGAGGTCGCCTTCGCTGACGCCGCCGTCTCGAGGGGAGTCTCTTCCAGCCTCCGGGACTCGACGGACGCCATCAACCACGTGCGCCTCCTCCTCCACACGCGGTACCGGGACGGGGGGCTGTCCCTCTACCGACCGCTGGTCAACCAGGGCCGCAGCGGGCTGGACCTGTACTGCGACGGAGGTAGGGGGTTCATCTGTCACGGGGGCGATCCGGACGCGGGATTCTGCAACCTGGACGTCAACTGCCACTTGCCCGAAGGGCACATGATCGACGTCCTCAAGCGATCGGCCAAGGAGTACCCGGAGTCGGGGTTTCTGACCGGTCAGGCCGTGTACGCCCTCATCAAGTTCGCGCGCAACGTGGAGGCCATGCAGGTGGCGGACAGCTGCCGGGCGGCGCGCTGGTGGTGCGAGGCTCTGAAGGGATACGTCCTCGACTCCGATGGACACACGCGGGAGGCGGAGCCCCACCTGAAGGTGGCCATGGCGGCGGCCCCCGACTCCATACGATGCGCCTACACCGATGCCACCTGGCTCGTGGGGGAGTGGGACGAGCGCAACGCCTCGCTGGTGCCGCCGGACCAGTATCGGAAGACGAAGGACTGGACGTGCAAGCAGCGGGAGGCCGCCTCGAAGATCCTCTGGTGGTGGGCCGATCCCCTGTACAGCGTGCCCGGCAACGAGCGCTGGGCGGAGCACGTGGTGCGCTCGATGTCGGCGCGCTTCGCCGCCGAGATCCGTGCCACGTCGCCACGACAGCCCGCACCGCACGGGTATACCGCGTACATGTGGGCTCGACGTGTGCGCAGAGGGCCCTGGGACTCCTGGGAGCACCTGCGGAGCCTACGGGGATACGGGATAGGCACCCTGGTGTGGACCAGCGTGCCCAAGGCCCGCTATCACTTCATGCCCGACGTCGACGTCGACCATCTGCAGGACCCGGTCTGGCATCTGGACGCGAGCATCAAGGACGAGGGGTACACGCCGGACGAGGGGCCCTTCGTCTCCGTACCCGTGCAGCTGGCACGCTTCCTGGTGGGTGATTCCATGGAGGTGGCGGCCGCCGGCACCCTTGCCGGGTCGCCCATCGCCGGTGCCCTGGATCATGAGCCCCGGCTGGTGCTCAGCGACAGGCCTGGGAGCTTCCCTGCCGTGGTGGCCGGCGACCGAACGCGGAAGGAGACTCCGGTCTTCCTCGCTCGCGCCGCGCCGCGCGACTACGTGGTCAGCGTGGAGCTCATCACCTCCAAGGGGGTCGGATGGCATCGTCAGATGCTGTCTCCTCTGCCGGATACGGCACCGGCGGTGTCGGACCTCCTGCTCTACGACCCCAGGGCACCGGAGCCGTCCACGGTGAAGGCGGCCGCCGGCGCCATGCTCGGGTCCACCACGCTACAGAAAGGGGCGCACGTGGGGGTCTTCTGGGAGACCTACGGCGTGCCCGCCGGCGCCACGCTCCAGTTCGACCTGTCGCTGGAGCGCCCCTCCGGAGGCCTGGTGGCGCACCTGGGCAGGCTGCTATCGGGACGCTCGCAGGAGGCCCCGGGCCGCCTGACATGGTCGGAGCCCGGGACCGCCGGGACCGACTCCCGTGCCGTCGCCCTGGACCTCCGGGGGATCGACTCGGGCGACTACACCCTCGTCCTGCGCGTCAGCTGGCCTGGGCAGGCCCCCCTGGAACGACGCCGCCCGCTGACGGTGGACTAGGCGTGATCTCACCGTCGGCGCCGAGGGGCGCGCGCCGCGGCCTCAGCGCCCTTTCCACCCTTCGGTCTTGGTCTCCGCGAGCACGGCGTCGAAGGGGTCGAACTTGACGTGCTCGGGCTTCGTGGCCACGGGCGGTAGCTCCGTCTCCGTCAGGGGGCCCGACACCATGATGCGCCCCACCCGCGTGCCTTTCGCACCGAAGTCCAGGAGGATGGGCACCAGCATCTTGAAGTCGTCGGGCACCTTCTCCTGGCGGACGCGGACGCGGACCCTGTACTTGCCGTCGGCCTGGGCGTCGACCTTGTAGGAGAAGGTGTACTTCGGGATCGCCGAGCCGTAGACCCACTCCTTGAAGAACCAGTCGGCCTCGTCGGCTCCCAGGCGTGCGGCCACCGCCTGCTGGAAATCCGCGGTCGTCACCGACTTTCCCAGGTGGCTGGAGTAGAAGTCGTGCATGAGCCCGTCGAAGGCGTCCTCGGCGCCTCCGTTGTAGTTGGTGAGGAGGGAGCGGAGCATGTTGAGCACCCACGCGCCCTTGTCGTACACCACCGTCTGATAGTCCTCGGGGTGGCGTGACGTCGCCGCGCGCAGACCCAGCCAGACGGGAGCCGCATCGTCACGACGCTTCAGAATGGTCTTCTCGCTCTCCTCCAGCTGCTTCTCGTAGAGGTCCACGGATCCACGCACGCGTGCCATGTACCAGATGCCCGCGAATTCGCTGAAGCCCTCGGCCAGCCACCAGTCGTGGTACGTGGCCGGGCGCACGCCGATACCCCACCACTGGTGGGCCACCTCGTGGGCGCGGAACAGCTCGTCGAATCCCTTCTTGTCCGTGGTCTGGAAGGTCGTCCACGACAGCAGCACCAGGCCCGGGAAGGCCTCTCCCTCGTCAGCGTAGATTTCGCTGGCGGTGAAGTCGTTCACGGGGGTGGGACCGAAGGCCTGACTGAAGAACGAGAAGGCCTGGGAGAGATCCGCCCCCACGGCGCCCAGCATGTCGCTCTGCTCCGGCAGGATCACCTGGGCCTCGGCAGCCATGGCCCCGAGGTTCTTATGCGCTTCCTCAGAGTACTCCACGGTGACGCGGGGCGCCGCCGCCCGCACGATCCTGGACACGAAGGTGCCCATGTCGAAGCTGATCTGGCGCACGGTGGGCGTCTCCCAGACCCGCGTCACCGTCTTTTCGCCGTCCTTTTCGGAGACGAGCTTGCCCACGGTGGCGACCTGGTACTTCCGGGGCGTACGGAACGTGAGCCGGTACGTCGCGGGGCGGCCGTACTCGTGCATCGGATACCAGCTGGTGAAGGTCTTCATCACCACCCACAGGCCCCGGGGACGGTCCAGGATGTCCCCGTGGTAGTAGAAGACGAGGTCGGAGGGATCGGCGGGGGCCGCCGACACATCGACCCAGAGGGCACCGGACTTCTCGGGTCGCACGAACGCCGCGGTGGGGCCCCCCACCCAGCGCACGGAGTCGACCTTCAGGTCGGGATACAACGTGAAGGGGACCCACGGGTGGGACTCGTCGACGCGCCGGACGTGCTCGACGGCCCTGCCGGTGTAGTCCAGGTTGTCCTCGATGGTGCTCTCGATGTCGTAGTGGTCGACACGTATCAGGTCCAGATCCTCCTGCGAGATGCTGGATCCCGCCGCGATCTCCTTCCGACTGCGGAACTCGGAAACGACCTCTCGCACATCGCCGTGGACCTTGCCGCCGGCCTTCCGGGCCACCGAGACCGGCTCGGCATCGTAGGGGTCGACCATGAACATCACGGGGTCACCGCGGTCCTCGGCGATGTGCGCGTAGAAGAAGCCCGGCGTCGCGTCGAGGAGGGGGACCATGAGGTCACGGCTGACCCATCCCTTGTCGTCGGTCAGGTACTTGAGCGCTTCTTCGACCTCCCGATCGGCTCCGGAGGGCGGCGCCAGCTCGCCCAACTGCAGAGCGTGGCTCAGCTCCGCTTCGGTGGTGTCGGTGAAGAAGAGGACCGCCGTGCGGAAGGGCTTCACCACGTCCTCGGTGCCGAAGGTCTTCTTGAGCTGCTCCTGCTCCACGGCGATGGGGGCCGACACGGAGAACGACCCCTCACCGATGAACACGGCACCCCAGACGCGACCCTCCGTGGGGGGAAGCAGGTTGAGCGTCCCCTTGGTGAAGTGCAGGGTGGCCGCGTCACGCTTCAGGGTGAGGTTCGTGACCTGGGCCCCCTGAGAGGCGTCGGGGGCGGCGTTCCGGAGAGCCTGGTACCAGCGGCCGTACGCCGTGGTGTCCACCGGATCGCCACGGGTGGTGAGGGCTCGGGCGTGGGCGGGATGGAGCGACAGGGCGGCAAGGAGGGCGGCCGCCGGAAGGACTCTGGACATGACTCCCCCGAGGAGTGGTCGGGAATCAGGGGTCGAGCTTGCGGGAGGACGGTCGACTGGACCTGATCGATGCGTGGGTGCAGGACCGGAGGAGGGGCTGGCGGCCGCGCACACGCGGATCAGAATAGGCGATGGTCCCGGGCGAGGCCAGCAGTGGCGCGGTCCCCATTGACCGCCCCGGTCCCGGGGCCCTTCTTCCTAAACTCGGGTCCGCCCCCTCGTATCGGGCGACCCAGCACCCGGAAGAAGCGCCGAGCCATGTCCAGCGACCAGATCCGCATCACACTCCCCAATGGCGACGTCCTCGAGCTTCCCCGTGGCTCCACGGCGGGAGACGTCGCGCGCACCATCGGCCCCGGCCTCGCGAAGGCCGCGTTGGCCGCGGTGGTGGATGACCGGGTTGTGGACCTCATGACGCCCATCCAGGCCGACGCGGGGATCCGCATCCTCACGGACCGGGACCCCGAATCGGTGGAGGTGCTGCGCCACTCGGCGGCCCACGTGCTGGCCACCGCCGTGCGCGAGCTGCGCCCCGGGGCCGGGATCGGCTTCGGTCCCGCCATCGACGACGGCTTCTACTACGACTTCGACGTCGAGCACCCCTTCACGCCCGAGGACCTGGAGGTCTTCGAGGCGAAGATGAAGGAGGTGGCGGCCGCCGATCTCCCCTTCGAGCGCCGTCAGGTGACGAAGGAGGACGCCCGGGAGCTCTTCGCAGACGATCCGCTCAAGCTGGAGCGCCTCGAGGAGCTCGGCGAAGACGAGGTCATCACCGTCTATCGGAACGGGCCGTTCCTGGACCTGTGCCGGGGCCCCCACGTGCCCAGCACGGGCCGGCTCAAGCACTTCAAGCTGCTCTCCGGCGCCGGCGCGTACTGGCGTGGCGACGAGAAGCGTCAGATGCTGCAGCGCATCTACGGCACCGCCTTCCTCAAGAAGGACGAGCTGGAGGCGCACCTGACGCGCCTGGAGGAGGCGAGGAAGCGCGACCATAGGAAGCTGGGTCGTGAGCTCGACCTCTTCCAGTTCCACCCCGTCTCTCCGGGTGCCGCCTTCTGGACACCGCGGGGAACGGTGCTCTACAACACCATCGAGCGGTTCGTGCGCGAGCGGCAGCGGGACGACTTCCTGGAGGTGAAGACGCCGCTCCTCTACACCAAGGAGCTGTGGGAGCGGTCCGGGCACTGGGGGAAGTACCGCGAGAACATGTTCCTCGTCCTCGACAAGGAGACGGACGAGCACGACATGTCGCTCAAGCCCATGAACTGCCCGTCGCACTATGTCTACTATGCGTCGCAGCAGCACTCGTACCGGGAGCTGCCGATCCGCTACGTGACGCTGGACGTGCTGCACCGCAACGAGCTGTCGGGCACGCTCTCGGGCCTGACGCGGGTCCGGCAGTTCGCGCAGGACGACTGTCACGTCTTTCTGCGCGAGGACCAGATCGCCGAGGAGGTGACGTTCCTCATGGACTTCATCCTCGGCCACTACGAGGCGTTCGGGCTCACGTCCCGGGTGGTGTACGCGACGCGCCCGGAGCAGCGCATCGGGAGCGACGAGCTGTGGGACCGCGCGGAAGCCGGCCTTCAGGAGGCGCTGGAGTCCACGGGACGGAAGTACGAGGTCGAGCCGGGTGACGGGGCATTCTACGGCCCGAAGATCGACTTCCACGTCACGGACTCCATCGGCCGGAGCTGGCAGCTGGGGACGATCCAGCTCGACTACAACGCCCCCGAGCGCTTCGACCTGACGTACGTCGGCCAGGACAACACGCCGCACCGACCGGTGGTCATCCACCGCGCCGTGTGCGGGTCGTTCGAGCGCTTCATCGCGATCCTCATCGAGCACTTCGCCGGCGCGTTCCCGACATGGTTGGCGCCGGAGCAGGCGCGCATCCTTCCCGTCTCGGAGCAGTGGACGGAGAGCGCGGCGGCGCTCGTGGCCGACCTCAAGCGCGCCGGCGTGAGAGCCACGTTGGCGGACCGGGAGACTCTGAGCTATCGGATCCGGGAGGCGGAGATGCTCAAGATCCCGTACATGGGGGTCGTGGGAGAGCGCGAGGCCGGGGACGGCACCGTGGCCGTGCGGAAGCGCGGGGCCGGCAAGAAGCAGGAGGTCATGGACCGGCGGCACTTCGGGGAGCTGCTCGTGGAGGAGATCCGCGCCCGCACGCTGGACTGAGCCGGGGCGGCGGAGGCGCGGCCCCTTCGCTCGGAGCGGCGGCCCGTCGTTCAGGTGGCTCTGGCGAATGCGTGGGGGCGCAAGCCGAATCCTCGCTCAGGGGTCCGCGCCTCCGCCTCCTCACTCCTCCACGACGATGGGCCTGTTCACGATGGCCGGCGTGCGTCCGGGGAGGTCGACCCTGAGGTGCAGCGTGTACTCCCCGGGCTCGAGGTCGGGAAGCTGGATGTTAACGGCGCGGAAGAGGGTCTGCTCCTGGTTGAAGTTCGCCTCCGAGAAGGAGATCTGCACCGGGCGGTCCGGCTTGAGGATCCCCAGAAACTTGCCCACCCGCGTCAGGAAGCCCGGGAGCCCCTTGGTGAACCCGAGGGTCACCTGGGCCGGCTGCTTCACACCCACCCCGTACGCCTCCCACACCACGGTGAACTTCTCGCCCCGCTTCACGCGCACGTTCCGGCGGATGTAGGGGATGGCGTCCTGGAGGCTCGACGGGAATGGGGCGCCCTTGTCCAGGATCATCAGATCCGAGACCGCTACGAGGCCGGGCATCAGCGGGTCCTGGCGCACGCCCTGGCGCGCCCGCCAGGCGCGCTTCTGGGAAGGATCGAATACCTCGAGGCTGCTCACGTACCGGCCGGGAGGAGCCTTCAGCGTGAACACGCCCGCTGCGTCGGCGCCGCGGACGGCCACGGCAGAGTCGTGCACCTCGGCCTCGGTGCCGCTGTCCACCGGGATCAGGAAGAGGCCCGACTGGACGGGTCCCAGAGACGGCATCGGTGAATCCCCCGTTCCCGCGGGAGCCCCGACGTCCTCGTCCGCCGCCTTGGGTGGCGCCGGCTCGTACGCGCCCACCACCATCATGGAGTCACCCCGGCGGAAGCGGCCCACCTGCGACTCCAGCTCGCGGAAGTCGGGGGCGTAGGGCGGAGCGTACCACGTGCGTGAGTCCCGCGGCGCCGTGATCCAGCTCTCCGGAGGGATGTCCGACGGGGACTTCAGGTACTCCTCCGGGAAGAGGTAGCCGCGGCTGTGAGGGTCCTGGTGCCCCACCACCTGCCGGGTATCCAGCACGCGCCCCCGGAAGCCCATGCGGGCGCTCGCCGCCGGATTGAAGGTGCGGCTCCAGCCGATGTCCCGGCCGTACCTGATGAGGGTCTCCTCCAGGTCGTCGGCCCAGAGGAGGCCCTGGGGGTTGGCCGCGTCCTGCTCGTTGTAGGCTTCCACCCAGCGGGCGAAGTGGTCGGTAAGGCGGTCGTTCCCCGGCACCAGGTAGAGCGGGTCGGAGAGGCGCCAGAGGAGCGCCCACTCCCGGGCCTGCTCCGCCGGCTTCTCCTTCTTGAACTGCTTCTCGGCCTTGTCGGTGAAGATGTAGAGGGGGGTGAGCCACTTCTCCCGCTCCTTCTTCGGCAGCGTGGCCGCGGCGTGGTCGAAGGCGGCCTGGGCAGATATGTACTCGTGCTCGAGGTGGAGGACGTAGCCCAGGAGCGCGGAGCACCACCAGGTCTCGGTGAGCCGGCACGAGCGGGCGACCCGCTCCGCCTCCGGGTAGCGATGGGCCTCCACCAGGTAGACCACGAGCTGCCCGGTGATCCACGGGTCGTGGATCTTCTTCGCGGCGCCGGAGAGGAAGTCGATGAGCTGGATCCTGGCCTGCGACACCTCCGGCGCCTCCGGCGGGAAGTCCGTCTCTTCCTCGCCGCCGAACCAGATGCACATACGCCCGATGTTGGCGTCGCAGCGGTGGCCGGCGCCCTCGCGCACGACGGGGATGCGGCTCTGCCGGAAGAGCTCGAAGTCGCTCTGGCGCTTGTGCGCTTCCTTGACCAGGGCTGAGGAGTCGGGGGGGACCGTCTGCCGGGGTGCGGCGAAGGCGCTCCGGGGCATCGCCAACGAGAGGACGGCCGCGGCGCCGACGATGGTGGACCCGAGGAGGACCGAGCTCGGCCGACGGGATGCGTGCGGCATGGAGACTCCCGGAAGTAGGCGGTGGCTTGCACCTCGGCTCACCCACACGCCACAGGCCGCCACCGTACCCGCGCCGTGCCGTTCGCTACACCACATCGGGGCGACGTGGTCCCGGGCGGTCCGGGGGGATTCCCCCTACCGGTCGTGCACCTCGAGGAGGGGCGTGAGCCGTTTCAGGGCGAGGAGGAGCAGGTAGACGACGGTCCCCGTCGCGAAGTACCACCGCCAGGCGGGGGAGGGGAGCCAGGCCCGGCCCAAGGCCACGTCGCGCACCAGCTCCACCGCGGTGGTCGCGGCCACCAGCCCGTAGAGCGCCGAATAGTCCCTCCCCAGCGCGTACCGCAGGGAGAACGGGTGCGCGGAGGGCGTCCATCCGCCCAGCCGCGGCCAGAACGCCGGGGTGCGGGACGACCAGGCGCCGAACGCGTCGCCGAAGCTCTCGTACAGAAAGCGCTCCTCGGCCATCATGATGCGCTCGTAGTAGACCCAGAACGCCAGCGCCACCACCATCAGGACGGTGGGACTGCCCGCCACCGTGGCGGCGCCCATCCACATCAGGAAGTTGCCGAAGTAGAGCGGGTGGCGGACCGCCGAGTACGCACCCTCCGTGTTCAGCGTCTCGGCGACGAGGCGGCGCGTCCCCCGCCCGGAGGTGCCCATGGGCGCGTGCCCCACGGTCCAGCCCCTGAAGGCGAATCCGAGGAGCCCCACCACGATCCCGGCCACCGACCATGCGCCGATGGCCCCCTCGCCTCCCGAGGGCACAGGATGCAGGGCGGTCATCGCCAGCACGTAGACGAGGATCGCGAGGGGCAGATAGCTCCGCCAACGGAAGAGCCACCGGCCGGCACGGGTGCTTTCGGCGACGAGGCCGGGTGCCGGGGGTGGAGCATCGCGTCTGGATTCCACGCGCGGTTCTCGCTGTCGGGTGGCGTCGAGGGAGAGGTGCCTCTCGTGCCCCGGAAGGGGTCTCGACCGGACCCAAGTCTGTCCCCGACCGGCCCCGGGGGGAAGGGCCGGGCCCGTTGACGTCCCACGCCCCATCGACCATTTTCCACGACCCCTCTCACGAGGGAGGAAAACCCCAGAAGTGGGCCGCGACGACCGGCGGCCCCACCCTCGGGGCTCCAAGGAGCCGTGCGAGGGTCGCAAGCGTCGCTGGCGGACGTGCTGCGTTCCCGCCAACGTCATGGTTGCGGCCCGAGCTTGCTCGGGTCTTTTTTGTCGGGGTAGCGGTCCTACGGGGACCGTCCTGTCGGAACCACATCGGAGGTGGGGACATCAGCGAGAAAAGGGTCCGCGTCAACGAGCAGATCCGGATCAGTCCGGTCCGTCTCATCGGGGACGCCGGTGAGCAGATCGGAATCGTCTCCATAGACGAAGCCCGCGAACGCGCCACCGAGCGCGGGTTGGACCTGGTCGAGGTTGCACCGGACGCACGGCCGCCCGTGGTAAAGATGATGGACTACGGGAAGTACAAGTACGAGGCGGCACGTGCGGCGCGTGAGGCGCGGAAGAAACAGCACACGATCCAGGTGAAAGAGGTGAAGTTCAGACCTGGCATCGAAGAGCACGACTACGACTTCAAGATTCGCCATGCCCGTCGCTTTCTCGAGGAAGGCAACAAGGTCAAGCTGACCATGATGTTCCGGGGACGGCAGGTGACCCATCCCGAGCTGGGTCTCGAGATCCTCTCGCGAGTGACGGAGGATCTGGTGGACATCGCGAAGGTGGAACAGAACGCGAGCTTCGAGGGACGCCAGATGTCGATGGTGATCTCGCCGCTCAAGATCAAGTAGAAGCGGGGGTCCAGGCGGACCGCGGGGACGACGGAGAGACCATGCCCAAGATGAAGACGCACCGGGGGGTGGCGAAGCGCCTCAAGGCCACCGGCAGCGGCCGGTTGAAGCGCCACAAGGCGAACAAGAGCCACATCCTGACGAAGAAGACACAGAAGCGGAAGCGCCGCCTTCGCAAGGCGGATCTCGTCTCGAAGCACGACGAGAAGCGCATGAAGCGTCTGCTCCCCTACGGCGGATAAGGAGGAAGAGCCATGCCTCGCAGCACATCCGTCCCGGCGCGGAACAAGCGCAAGAAGAAGCTGATGAAGGTCGCCAAGGGGTACTTCGGCGGCCGCAAGAACCTGTACCGCGTCGCCAAGGACGCCGTCGAGCGCGGGTGGGAGCACGCGTACCGGGACCGCAAGAAGAAGAAGCGGACCTTCCGGGCCCTGTGGATCACGCGCATCAACGCCGCCGTTCGGCAGCACGACATGAGCTACTCGCGGTTCATCAACGGCCTGAAGGAGGTCGGGGTGGAGCTGGACAGGAAGGCCATGGCCGACCTGGCCGTGCACAACCCCGACGCATTTGCCGCCTTGGTGGACCGCGCCCGGGAGGGGCTGGCCGCGAAGACCAGCTGAACTCTCCCGACGTTCGGTCCGGTGGGGCTCCGCGGCACGGTGCCGCGGGGCCCTTCGTCGACCTCACCCCACGAAGAGCCAGCGTCTCGGGGGCCCCCGGGTCCGTCGACGGCAGACGCGGACGAGGGCGGGCCACACCGTACGCCGCCATCCAACGAGGTTTTCGAGGCCCACGGCGTCTGATAGCTTTCGGCCTCTTCGAACGGACCGGAGTCTCGCGACACCCATGAGCGAAGCGCATCCCATCGAAGCCCTGAAGGCCCTCGAGGCCGAAGCCCTCGCGGCGATATCGAGTACGGAGGACGCGCACGCCCTCGAGGACGTCCGCATCCGGTACCTGGGCCGCAAGGACGGCCGGATCTCGCTCATCCTCCGGGGATTGGGCGCGCTCCCCGCCGACGAGCGGCCGGCGGTGGGGCAGGAAGCCAACCGGGTGAAGGACGTCGTGAACGGGGCCCTGGAGGAACGGGTCCGGGTCCTCCTGAGCCCCCGCGGCGCGACGAGCGAGGACCTCACGCTGCCCGCGCGCCGGCCCTGGAAGGGCGGCCTCCATCCGGTCACCCAGGCGGTGGACGAGATCTGGGGCATCTTCAGGGACCTGGGCTTCACCCGGGCCCGGGGCCCCGAAGCCGACACCGAGTGGTACAACTTCGTGGCGTTGAACACGCCGTTGGACCATCCCGCCGCCGACGAGCAGGACACGCTCTACCTGCTGGACTCGGTGCTCCTGCGGAGCCACACGTCGCCGGTGCAGATGCGCACCATGGAACGGTACGATCCTCCTCTGCGCGTCATCGCCCCCGGGTGGGTGTACCGCCGCGACACCTACGACGCCACGCACACCCCCGCCTTCCTCCAGATCGAGGGGCTGGTGGTGGACGAAGGCGTCACCTTCGTGGACTTCAAGGCGACGCTGGCGGAGTTCGCCCGCCGCTACTGGGGGCCGGGCACGCGGGTGCGCTTCCGGCCGTCGTTCTTCCCGTTCACCGAGCCCAGCGCCGAGGTGGACGTGAAGCGCGTGATCACACGCCAGGACGGCACCACCGAGGAGACGGACTGGCTGGAGATCATGGGCGCCGGCATGGTGGATCCCGCGGTCCTGGAGAACGCCGGGTACGACTCGGAGCGCTACACGGGGTTCGCCTTCGGCATGGGGCCCGGGCGCATCGCCATGTTGAAGCACCACGTCGACGATCTGCGCACGTTCTTCGACGACGACGTGCGCTTCCTGAGCCAGTTCGCATCATGAACGTCTCGTATCGATGGCTCCGTACCCTCGTGCCCGGACTCGAGCTGAGCCCGGAGGAGGTGGCCGAGCACCTGGCCCTGCGCGGCGCCCCGGTGGAGGAGATGCACGCTCCCGGCGCGCTCCTGGGTGATGTCGTGGTGGCACGGGTCATCACCACCGGGAAGCACCCCAATGCCGACCGGTTGAGCCTGTGCAGCGTGGATGCCGGCGGGGAGCCGAAGAGCGTGGTGTGCGGCGCGCCCAACGTGAAGGCGGGGTCGTGGTACCCGTTCGCTCCCGTGGGGGCGGTGCTCCCCGGCGGCGTGGAGATCAAGAAGGCGAAGATCCGGGGCGAGGCCTCCCAGGGGATGCTGTGCTCCCCCCGGGAGCTCGGGCTGGGCACGGATCACAGCGGCCTCCTGGAGATCTTCGGCGACTTCACCCCCGGCGAGGCATTCGTGGAGGCCACGGGCCTGGACGACGTCACCATGGACGTGGAGGTCACGACCAACCGCGGAGACCTTCTGAGCCACGCGGGCATCGCGCGGGAGCTGGCGAGCGAAGGCTCCGGGGAGGTGTGCCTCCCGCCGATTCCCGGTGACCCGAACGTCGAGCTGGAGTGGACGCAGGGAGCCCCGGAGGTCGTGGTGGGGGACGTGCGGGTGCGCATCGACGACCCGGACCTGTGCTCGCGCTACCTGGGTGCCGTCATCCGGGGCGTGCAGGTGGGACCGTCCCCGGCGTGGCTCCAGGAGAGGCTGCGGGGGGCGGGGGCACGTCCCATCAACAACGTCGTGGACGCCACGAACTACGTGATGCTGGAGCTGGGCCAGCCACTGCACGCCTTCGACCTGTCCTGCCTGGGCGGCTCGGCCATCGTGGTGCGCCGCGCCGGGCCGGCCGAGAAGAAGTTCACCACCCTCGACGAGGTGGCGCGTAAGCTGACCCCGGACATGCTCATGATCTGTGATGCCGAGCGGCCCGTGGCGCTGGCGGGCATCATGGGCGGGCTGGACTCCGAGGTGGACGGCGACACCACCGACGTGCTGCTGGAGTGTGCGCTCTTCGACCCCAAGTCCATCCGTGCGACACGGCGTGCGCTGGGGATGAGCACCGACGCCTCGTATCGCTTCGAGCGCGGCGTGGACCCGGCCGGCATGCGTCGGGCGGTGGAACGCGTCGTCGCGGTGATCCTCGCTACCGCCGGCGGCTCGGTGGACGGGCCGGTGCTGGACGCATGTCCCCGTGCCTTCGAGGCGTCCGTGGTGACGCTCAGGCTGGCGCGCGTCGCGCAGGTGCTGGGCGTGCCCTTCACCACAGACCGTGTGCGGGCCCTGCTCGCACCGTTGGGGTTCACGTTCGAGGGTGGAGGCGAGGCGGAGCTGCAGGTGCGCGTGCCGGGTTGGCGCAGCTACGACGTCACGAGGGAGATCGACCTCATCGAGGAGATCGCGCGCACCCACGGGTACGATGCCTTCCCGTCGGAGCTGGGGCCGTACCGGCACGGCACGGTGCCGGACCACCCGATGTTCCGGCTGGAGGACGAGCTGCGCAGGGCCATGGTGACCCTGGGCCTCTACGAGGCGCAGACGCCCGCGTTCGTGTCGGAGGCGGAGGGCGACGTGCGCGTCGCGAACCCGCTCAACACCCAGGAGCCGTACATGCGCCGCGTGGTGCTGCCGTCGCTGCTCAGGCGCGTGGAGCACAACTTCAGCCGCGGCAGCGCGGACGTGCGTCTCTTCGAGATCGCCACGTCGTTCCACAAGGCGGGCAAGGGGGAGCCACCGGACGAGGAGACCCACCTCGCCGCGGCGCTCACCGGGGCGCGGGAGGCTCCGCACTGGTCCAAGCCGGCAGAGCCCCTGGACGTGTGGGACCTCAAAGGGCTCCTCGAGGAGGTGGCGTCCCGAGTGTATGGCGGCGGCGCTGCCGTGGCGCCCGCCACCGAGCCCACGCAGCTCTATGAGGCGGACCTCGCCTTCGTGGTCTGCGACGCCTCCGGCAGGGACGTGGGGATGGGCGGGCGCGTCCGGGACGGTCTCGTGGACGCCCCGGTGTGGGCCGGCCCGGTCTGGGGCCTCGAGATCGCGCTTCCGGCCCAGGTGGTCGCGGCTCCTCCGGAGGCGTACAGGCCCCTCCCCCAATACCCCGCCGTGGAGCGGGATCTGGCTCTCCTCGTGCCGGACTCTCTGGCGGCCGGGACGGTGCTGGACACCGTGCGCCAGCGGGCGGGGGAGCTCCTGGAAGACGTGCGCGTCTTCGACGTCTATCGCGGCGAGGGGCTTCCGGAGGGGACACGCTCCGTGGCGATACGCTTGCGCTTCCGCGCGCCGGAGCGGACCCTGAAGGACAAGGAAGTGGACCGGGTGGTCCAGGGTGTACTGGGTCCGCTCAAGGAGGAGCTCGGTGTCCAAGCCCGAGGCTGACGGTCAGAGCGCGGACCGCGCGGCGTTGAAGCGACTGGAGGGCGCGGTGAGCAGGGCCCTCGGCCAGCTGGCCGAGGCGCGCCAGCGCGCGAACAACGTGGAGAAGCACTGCGCCGAGCTGGAGGAGGTCGTGAGCCGCTTCACCAAGGAGCACGGCACGGCCAACCTCGTCCTTACGCGGCTGCGCATCCTCGAGAAGGAGAACGTGGATCTGCGCACGCGCCTGGAGAAGGGCAGGGACGGGGTCGAGCGCCTCCTTGCACGCGTTCGTTTCCTGGAGGGGCAACGATGAGCGGGGACAGAGCTGCGGTCACCGTCCGCATCGCCGGCGAGGAGCACACCATCCGCGCCAACGCCGAGCCGGCTTACACGAAGAAGTGCGCCAAGATGGTGGACGACCGCATCGCCGCCATCCGGGCGATGTCGGGCCTCATCGAGGGCCACAAGGCCGCCATCCTCGCCGCGCTCTCTATCGCCGACGAGTACTTCCAGGCGGTGGAGGAAGCCGAGCGCATCCGCAGGGACACCGCCTCCATCGCGGCCAACCTGGCCGAGCGCGTGGAGGCCGACCTGGAGTAGTCCGGCCCCGGGAACTTGCGTTTCGGCAAGCCTAAATCCTATTCTCATCACCACATGGAGGCCTGCCCCTCCAGCGTGGGAGGGTCGGGCCATACGATTCGTCTACACGCGGCGCGTTCCTGTGCGCGCCGGTGACGGAGTCGATAAAAGAGATGACCCCGCTGGGGATCGGGCTGGCGGCGGCGGGTGGGATCATATTGGGCGTGTTGGTCGGCTTCAGGTGGGCCGGGAGCCGTGAGCGGGCCCGCCGCGAGCTGGAGAAGGCGCAGGGCGAAGACGAGGCGACCCGTGTCCGGAAGCGCGCGGCGGAGGAGGCCGAGAACCTCCGCCGGGCCGGCGAGCTCGCAGGCCGCGAGGAGAGCTTCCGCCTCCGCGAGGCGTGGGAGAAGGAGGAGACACGCCGGCGGGACGAGGTGGAGCGCCTGGAGCACCACGTCGAGGAGCGCTCCGACGCCCTGGACCGGCAGTTCGAGAGGCTGAACACCCGCGAGACCGAGCTCGAGGAGCGCACCACCGAGCTCCAGGCGCACGAGACGGCCGTGTCCAGGGAGGCCGCGGAGGTCGCCCGGGGGCGCGAGGAAGCCCTGAAGCGTCTGGAGCAGCTGGCGGGGATGTCCGCCCACGACGCCCGCAAGCAGCTCATCGACGACCTGGAGGACGAGGCACGCGCCGAAGCCGCCAACGCCCTCAGGGAGATCAAGGAGCAGGCCCAGCGCGAGGGTGACCGGGAGGCCAAGAAGATCATCGCCCTGGCCATCCAGCGCCTGGCGGCCGAGCAGACCGCCGAGACCACCGTATCGGTGGTCCAGCTTCCCTCCGACGAGATGAAGGGTCGCATCATCGGCCGGGAGGGCCGCAACATCCGCTCCTTCGAGCAGGCCACCGGCGTGGACGTGATCATCGACGACACGCCGGAGGCGGTGGTGCTGTCGGCCTTCGATCCCGTGCGGCGGGAGGTGGCGCGCATCGCTCTGGAGCACCTCATCGAGGACGGCCGCATCCACCCGGGCCGCATCGAAGACGTGGTGGCGAAGGCCCAGACCGAGGTGGAGGAGGAGATGGTGCAGGCCGCGGAGGAGGTCCTCTACGAGCTCGGCATCCACAACGTGCACCCGGAGATCGTGAAGACCCTGGGCCGGCTGCGCTTCCGCACGTCCTACGGCCAGAACCAGCTCCAGCACGCGAAGGAGGTGGCCCTGCTGGCGGGCAACATGGCTGCGGAGATGGGCCTCGACATCCAGATCGCGAAACGTGCCGGGGTGCTCCACGACGTGGGCAAGGGGATGACCCACGAGCAGGAGGGTACGCACGTGGAGCTGGGATACCGCTTGTGCAAGAAGTACAACGAGGGAGAGGTCGTCCTCAACGCCATCCGGGCGCACCACGACGAGGAGCCCCACTTCTTCGCGGAGACCTTCCTGGTCACCGCCGCCGACGCCATCAGCGGATCCCGGCCGGGCGCGCGCCGCGAGATGTTCGAGGGGTACGTGAAGCGCCTGGAGAAGCTCGAGGAGATCGCCATGGAGCACCCGGGTGTCGAGCGCTGCTTCGCCATCCAGGCGGGCCGCGAGCTCCGCGTGATGGTGGAGCCGGAGAAGGTCGGCGACGGGGAGATGGCTCAGATCTCCGAGGCGGTGGCACGGCGCATCGAGAGCGAGCTCCAGTATCCGGGGCAGATCAAGATCGTGGTGGTCCGCGAGACCAGGGCGGTGGACTTCGCGCGATGAACACGACGGAGGGGGGGCCGGCATGAGCGCACAGATCATCTCCGGGAAGGACCTCTCCACCACCATCCGGACGGAGCTCGGCGCCCGGGCCGCCGAGCTCGCCGCCGAGCACGGCGTCACCCCCGGCCTGGCCACGGTCCTGGTGGGCGAGAACCCCGCGTCGCAGATGTACGTGGGGATGAAGAACAAGGCCGCCAAGGCGGCCGGGTTGAGCTCCCGCCAGATCACCGTCCCCGAGGCGACGTCTCAGGAGGAGTTGCTGGGCGTGGTCGCCGGGCTGAACGCCGATCCCACCGTCCACGGGATCCTGGTGCAGCTCCCCCTTCCGGAGCACATCGACGAGGGGACCATCATCGAGGCGATCTCGCCGTCCAAGGACGTGGACGGTCTCCATCCCGTGAACGCCGGGCGGCTGGCCACCGGCTCGGGGAAGTTCTTCGCCCCGTGCACGCCGGCCGGCGTGGTGGAGATGCTCATGCGCTCCGGCCACGACCCCGAGGGGAAGCATGTCGTGGTGGCGGGGCGCTCCAACCTCGTGGGGCAGCCCCTGGCGAACCTGCTCCTGCGCAAGGCGCCGGGCGGCAACGCCACCGTGACCGTGTGCCACTCCCGCACCCGGGACCTGGCGGCGGTGACGCGCACCGCGGAGATCCTGGTGGTGGCCATCGGTCGCCCGGAGATGATCACCGCGGACATGGTACGCCCCGGCGCCGTGGTCATCGACGTGGGCACGCACCGGGTGGACGACCCTGGAAGCGAGAAGGGATACCGGGTCTGCGGTGACGTGCTCTTCGACGAGGTCAAGGAGGTGGCGTCGGCCATCTCGCCGTCCCCGGGAGGTGTGGGGCCCATGACCATCACCATGCTCCTGGCCAACACCGTCACGTCGGCGGCCCGCGCCGCCGGGGTGGACTGAAGTCACCGAGAGGCCCGTGACGGACGACCCCACCCTCGATCTCTTCGGGGACGAGGCGGCGCGAAGCGAGGCGCCGGATACGCCTCCCACCTCGGCGCCGGAGCCGCGCGTCTGGTCCGTCTCCCAGGTGAACCGCGCCGTTCGCGCCCTCCTCGAGAGCGCGGTGGACGCCCTCTGGGTGGGGGGCGAGGTGGCGAACTGGACCCGGGCGCGCTCCGGGCACTGCTACTTCACGCTCAAGGACGACCGGGCCCAGCTCCGGTGCGTCATGTGGCGCACCGAGGCGGAGCGGCTCCCCACGGACCCCGACGAGGGGATGCAGGTGCGGGTCTTCGGCACGCTCACGCTGTACGAGGCCCGGGGCGAGTACCAGATGAGCGTCAAGAGCCTGGAAGCGGAAGGCGCCGAGGGCCTCTGGCGCCTGGCCTTCGAGAAGCTCCGCCGAAAGCTCGAGGGCGAAGGGCTCCTGGAGCCGGCGCGCAAGCGTCCGCTGCCGCGCTTTCCGGACACCGTGGGGGTGGTGACGTCACCGAGCGGGGCCGCCCTCCATGACATCCTCACTGTGCTGAGGCGCCGGGCCCCCTGGGTGCGGGTGCTGGTGCGCGGGGCCCGGGTACAGGGGGAAGGGGCCGCCGAGGAGATCGCCCGCGCGCTCACCGCGCTGGGAGCGAGCGGCGCGTGCGACGTGATCATCGTGGGGCGGGGCGGCGGCTCGCTGGAGGACCTCTGGGCCTTCAACCTGGAGCCCGTTGCCCGGGCCATCGCCGCGTCCCCGGTGCCCATAGTATCTGCTGTTGGACATGAGGTAGACATTACTATCTCGGATTTGGTAGCGGACTTACGGTCCCCCACCCCATCTGCCGCCGCAGAGGCGGTGGCGCCGGATGGGAGCGTCCTCCGCGCGCAAATGCGCGACGTCCCGGAGCGCCTCGCCCGCGGCTTGCGAGGCACCGTCGCGCGCCGCCGAGACGTCCTGCGGGAGGAGCTCGCCCGGCTCGGGAGGGATCTGGAGCGGCGGCTCGCCCCGGCACGGCAGGCGGTGGACCTGGGCGTGGCGCGCCTGGAGCGGGGCGTGGTGCGCCTGGTGGAGCGCAGACGCCAGAGGCTCTCGGCCCTGACGGGGAGGCTGGAGGCGCTTTCACCCCTGGCGATCCTCGCCCGAGGCTACGCCGTGGCCACCACTGAAGAAGGTCGCGTGCTCCGCAGGGTGGAAGACTTTCCCCCGGGGCGTACCTTCATGCTGCGCGTAGGCGACGGCAGCGTGTCGGCGGAGTCGCGAGGGCCCGTGGCAGAAAAGGCCCCGGAGGAGAAGGCGTGACGGATCCTGTTGAGAAGAAGGTCGCGAAAGCCCCAGAGGGGCAGGACCCCGCGGAGCCCACCACCCTGGAGGCGCGTCTGCGCCGCCTCGAGGAGATCATGAGCCAGCTCGAGGCGGACGAGGTGGACGTGGAGCGCGCGCTGGCCCTCTTCGAGGAGGGGGTGCGCCACGTGCGTGCCGCGGAGAAGATCCTCTCGGAGACGGAGCTGCGGGTCGAGGAGCTGCTCTCCTCGGGGAAGGTCCGCCCCCTGGACACCGGAGAGCAGGACGGGGGCGGGGCTTGAAGACCGCCTTCGATTTGGAGGATTATCTCGCCGCCGAGGGCGCGCGTGTGGAGTCGGCGCTTGCGCGGAGCGTGGAGGCCCTTCACGGCCGCCTCGACGAGGATGTGCGCCTGGCTCTCGGGCACGGGGTCTTGAGCGGCGGCAAGCGGATCCGCCCGATCCTGTGTGTCACGGCCTACCGCGCCGCCGGGGGAACGGCGTGCGACGAGCGCATCTATGATCTCGCGGCCTCGCTGGAGCTGATCCACGCATACTCGCTCATGCACGACGACCTCCCGTGCATGGACGACGCGGAGCTCCGACGGGGCAAGCCCACGACGCACCGCGCCCACGGAGAGGATCTCACCACCCGCGCCGGCGCGGCCCTCATCCCGGCTGCGGCGCTGCAGGCCTGGATGGCGGCGGAAGCCATGGGCTGCGACCAGGCGACCCGCGCTTGCGTGGTGAGGGCCCTCATGGAGGCCGCCGGAGGTGGGGGGATGGTGGGTGGCCAGTGGCTCGATCTGGATGCCGAGGGCCGTGCCCTCGGCGCCGATGAGCTGGACGGGCTCCACCGCCGCAAGACCGGGGCGTTGCTCACGGCTTCCCTGGTCATGGGGGCCGAGGCGGCGGGCGCACCCCCCGAGGTACGGGCGTCGCTGCAAGGGTATGGGCGGGCCATCGGCCTGGCGTTCCAGATCGCCGACGACATCCTGGATGCCACCTCGACGGTGGAGGCGCTGGGCAAGCACCCGTCGGATGCGCACCTGGAGAAGTCGACGTACGTCTCCGTGTACGGCCTGGCGGAGGCCGAGCGGCACGCGCGCGCCCAGGTGGAGGAGGCCTGCGGAGTCCTCCGTGACGGGGGCGTGGAAGCGCCCGCGCTGGAGGCGCTGGCGCGCTTCGTGGTGGACCGGCAACACTGAGGAAGGGCGCGGGGAGGTGTCAGCGCGCTGCGGGTCGGATATCTTAACGGTCTGATCCTCCACCGACGCAAAGGAGCGCACCCGGTGGCCCTGCTGGACAGAATCAACGACCCCTCGGACCTGCGCAAGCTGCCGCGCGACCAGCTGCGCCACCTCGTGGAAGAGCTCCGCGAGCGCCACATCGACGTGGTGAGCGAGAAGGGCGGCCACTTCGGCGCCAGCCTGGGCGTGGCGGAGCTCACGGTGGCGCTGCACTACGTGTTCGACACGCCCCGCGACCAGATCGTCTGGGATACCGGACATCAGGCCTACATCCACAAGATTCTCACGGGGCGCAACGACCGGCTCCCCACCATCCGCCAGCAGGGCGGTCTGGCCCCCTTCCTGCGCCGGGACGAGTCGGAGTACGACGCGTTCGGAGCGGGGCACGCGGCCACGTCCATCTCCGCCGCGTGGGGCATGGCGGTGGGCCGCGACCTCATGGCCGAGAAGTTCAAGGTCGCGGCGGTCATCGGCGACGGCGCCATGGGGTGCGGTCTCGCGTTCGAGGCGCTGAACAACTCCGGGCACACCAAGCGCGACTTCATCGTCGTCCTCAACGACAATGAGATGTCCATCGCGCCCGCGGTGGGCGCCATGAGCAAGTACCTCACGGACATGATCACCAACCCGGCCTACAACAAGGCCCGGAACCTCGTGAAGGAGATCCTCCGCCGCGCTCCGACGAGCATCGGCGGCGTCATGGAGGAGATGGCGGTGCGCATGCAGGAGAGCGTCAAGCACCTGCTCACGCCGGGGTTGATCTTCGAGGAGCTCGGCTTCCGTTACGTGGGTCCCGTGGACGGCCACGACATGGACGCGTTGGTGGACACGCTCACCCGGGTGCGGGACATGGGCGGCACCATCCTCGTGCACGTGCTCACGCAAAAGGGAAAAGGCTTCGACCCCGCGGAGGCCGACCCCTGGACGTGGCACGCGTCGGGCCCCTTCGACAAGGTGACGGGCAAGAGCCAGAAGAAGAGCGGGGGTCTGCCGCGCTACCAGAACGTCTTCGGGCGGGGCCTGGTGGAGCTGGCCGACGCCGACCGGCGCGTGGTGGCCATCACCGCGGCCATGCCCGACGGGACCAGCACGGACATCTTCCAGAAGGCGCACCCGGGTCGCTACTTCGACGTGGGCATCGCCGAAGGGCATGCGGTCACCTTCGCCGGCGGGCTCGCCACGCGGGGTATACGGCCGGTGGTGGCCATCTACTCCACGTTCCTCCAGCGCGCCTACGACAGCATCGTCCACGACGTGGCGCTCCAGCATCTTCCCGTGGTGTTCGGCATGGACCGCGCGGGGATCGCCGGCGAGGACGGCCCCACCCACCATGGTGTGTTGGACATCGTCTACATGCTGGGCGTGCCCGGCATGACGGTGACGGCGCCCAGGGACGGCGGCGAGCTGCTGGCGTTGCTGCGCCTGGCGGTCCGGAGCGAGGACGGACCCTGGAGCGTGCGTTGGCCGAGGGATGCCGTGCCCCGGGATGTGCCGCCCATGGCGGATATCCCCGAGATCGAGCCGTACACGTGGGAGATCCTGCGCAACGGAGGTGATGCGGTGATCCTCGCGGTGGGCACCATGGTGGAGGCGTCCCTGGCGGCGGCGGAGACGCTCGCCGAGGAGGGCATCCGCTGCACGGTGGTGAACTGCCGCTTCCTCAAGCCGTACGACCGGGACGTCTTCCAGGAGATGGTCCGCAGCCACCCCGTGGTGCTCACGGTGGAGGAGGGCCAGATCAGCAACGGCTTCGGCTCGTTCATGGCCCGTGAGGTGGGAGCCCTGGACCTGGACCGGCTCCCCCGCGTGGCGGCCCTGGGGATCCCGGACGAGTTCGTGGAGCACGGGGCCCGGGCGTCCCTCCTGGCGGGGATCGGCCTGGACGCGGCCGGCATCGCCCGGCGGGTGCGGGCTCTGGTGAGCCACACCGCGGACGTGTCGTGACCGAGCCCGGGCGTCGGGAGAGCCTTCCCGGGCCGGTACGCCGGGTGGGAGTCGTGCTGCGACGGCGCCATCCGGAGGTCTTCGAGGCCCTGGAGCGCCTGTCCTCGGTGTGCGCCGAGCGGGGCGCGGAGCTGCGCTTCGATCCCCGGGACGCCGAGTGGACGCGGGACGATGCCATCCCCATGGACCTGGAGGGCGAGGGGGTGGACATCATCGTCGCCCTGGGCGGCGACGGCACGCTGCTGCGTGCGGCGCGCCTGGTGACGGGGCGGGGGATCCCGGTGTTCGGGGTCAACCTGGGGCAGCTCGGCTTCCTCACCAACACCGCCGAGGCTGAGCTGGAGGCGGGGTTCGCGCGGGTGCTGGACGGGGAGGGTGAGCTGGATCGACGCTTCACGCTGCGCGCCCAGGTCATGGGCCAGGGGGTGGCCAAGGGGGGCCCCCAGTACGCCCTCAACGACGTCGTGGTACACAAGCCCGGGGCGGCGCAGGTCACGCCGATCCATCTGACGGTGGGCGAAGGCGAGTCCCGGGAGGAGGTGGGCAGCTTCTCCGCAGACGGTGTCATCCTGGCTACGCCCACCGGGTCCACCGCGTACTCGCTGTCCGCCGGTGGGCCCATCATCGTGCCCGAGGTGGAGTGCATCCTGGTGACGGCGATCTGCCCGCACTCGCTGGCGGTGCGTCCGCTGGTGGTGCCGGCGGCCAAGCGCATCACCGTGCGGCCCCTGGACCCCGCCCACGTGCTCCAGCTCACGGTGGACGGCCTCGTGGACCGCGCCCTGGACACCGGCGATACGGTGATCGTGGAGCGGAGCGACCTGGACGTCTCCCTGGTGCGCCTTCCGGGGCAGAGCTTCTTCGGAACCATGCGGCGCAAGCTCAACTGGGCCGCCCGTCCTCCGGAGCGTGCTTGAAGGCCGTGCTCCCCACCGGCCCCATCGCGTCATTGAGTTCGGCACGTCCGGCTTCCTACCTTGGAAGTATATGCTCGTCGAACTCCGGATCCGCGACTACGCCGTAATCGAGGACCTGACCCTCCGGCTCGGGCCCGGCCTCAACGTGCTCACCGGCGAGACCGGGGCGGGGAAGTCCATCATCGTGGGGGCTCTCTCGCTGCTGCTGGGGGAGCGCGCCTCGTCGGTGGTGGTACGCACCGGCGCGGACCGCGCCACCGTGGAGGCGGCTTTCGAGGTGGGGACGGGCTCGGCGCTGGAGGCCCGCGTCGAGGAGCTCGGCTTCCGCCTGGAGGACGGGCTTCTGATCCTCCGTCGCGAGGTGGCGGTGGAGGGGCGGAACCGGGCCTGGGTGAACGGCTCGCCGGCCACGGCCGGAGTCGTGGGGGAGCTGGGTCGCGCGCTGGTGGACCTCCACGGGCAGCACGAGCATCAGACGCTCCTGAGGACCGGGGAGCAGCGTGCCATCCTGGACGCCTTCGGCGGTGCGGCCGACGTCGCCGCAGGGGTGGAGGAGCTGCACGCGCGCTGCCGGAGCCTGGCAACCGAGGTCGAGACACGGGAGCAGCGGGTTCGGGAGATCGAGAGCCGGGCCGACTACCTGCGCTTCCAGCTCGGCGAGATCGACGCCGCCAAGCTCGCTCCGGGAGAGGACGAGGAGCTCGAGAGCGAAGCGCGTCGTCGGGAGCACGCCGAGGAGCTCGTGCAAGGGGCCTCGGGCATCCACGAGACCCTGTACGCGGGTGATGCCTCCCTGGCGGACCAGCTCACCGAGGCGAGGAGCGTCCTGCACAAGCTCCTGCGCTTCGACGCCTCCCTGGAGGACGACGCCCGACTTCTGGACGACGCGTTTCACGGCGTACAGGAAGTGGGAAGGCGACTGGGCGAATATGCTGCGGGCGTGGACCACGATCCTCGCCGGCTGGAGGAGGTGCGCCAGCGCCAGGACCTGGTCTTCCGGCTGAAGCGGAAGTACGGACCGGAGTTGGCGGACGTGCTCGCCACCGGCGACCGGCTGCGGGCGGAGCTGGCCGAAGTGGAGGACGCCGGCCACGAGATCGACGAAGTGCGCCGAGCGCTGGAGGAGGCGGGCCACGACCTGGCCGCGGGCGCGAGCAGGCTCACCGCGCGCCGGGAGGCGGCGGCGCTGCGTCTCGCGAAGGCCGTGAGCGAGGTCCTACCGGACCTCGGCCTGCCGGATGCCTCCTTCGACGTGCGCCTCAAGCCCCTGGACGGCGTAGGCTCGGCGGGCGCGGAGTCGGTGGAGTTCCTGGTGGCACCCAACCCGGGATTCGAGCCCATGCCCCTGGCGCGTATCGCCAGCGGCGGCGAGCTGTCGCGGGTGATGCTCGCCGTGAAGTCCGTCCTGGCGGACGTGGACCGCATCCCGGTGCTGGTGTTCGACGAGATCGACGCGGGCATCGGCGGCGTGGTGGCGGGCAGCGTCGCGGCCAAGCTTTCCGAGGTGGCGTTCCGTCACCAGGTGTTCGTGGTGACCCATCTCCCGCAGCTCGCGTCGCGGGCCGCCGCGCATCTCCTGGTGGAGAAGGAGCAGCGGGCGGGCACGACCATGACGCGGGTTCGCGCCCTGGAGGGGGGCGCGCGGGTGGAGGAGATCGCCCGCATGCTGGGGGGCGACCCGGAGAGCGAAACCTCCCGGGAGCATGCCCGGGAGCTGCTGGGCGCGAGGGAGACCGCCGACCGTTAGCCCGTGGGCTTCGGCGGCGCCGGGGGACGTTGCCCCTCGTGGCCCCAGAGCCGGTGGAAGAGCGTAACCGTGAGCTCACCGCGCGTCGCCTTCGGTACCTGTCCGCCGGCACCGCCCGCCGCCCAGATGACCCGGAGACCGAGCTCCAGGGGCATGCCGGGGCGTCCTTCGCGGAGCAGCGCGGTGGTGTTGTAGCGCAGTCCCACCGCGGCCTCGGTGAGCCATACCTCGGTCTGCCGGTCCAGCACTGCAGCGTCCACGGGATAGACGTCCTGGAGCGCGTTGCTGGTGAGGGCGTAGTGGTCCGCGGCCTTGTGGAAGCGCCGGTAGTCGAAGGCGAGCCCGAGCGCCGGTGTCAGGTTGAAGCGGGGTGACACCTCGAGGTCGGTGTAGTCGCCCGGAGACCACTTCACCGACCGGAGCGACACCGCCGGCGCGAGGATCTCTCCCGGGGGGGCGACCCTGCGGAGGAGCACCGTGGGCCGCTGCTTCCCGTAACGGAAGCCACCCTGCAGGCCCAGGTGGGAGCCGAGGCGCAGCGACGCCGCGACATGACCCTCCAGGTCCGTCTGCCCGTCTCCGCTCCCCACGTCGAGGAAGATGTCGGGGTTGCCGCGCTGGCCCGTGCCGAGGCGTACGAGGGCGCCGCCGGTGAGGCTCCAGGCGAGCCTGGGGGTGGAGGACCCCGAGTCCCGCACCTCGCCCTGAAGGAGGCGCACATCCGCGGTGAGCTCCACGTCACCCAGCGTCCAGATCCCCGTCACCGTCTGCAGGCTCGACCCCTGGATGCCCGCCGCCGGTTCGGTCAGGAGCGACTGAAGGGTCGCCTGGTCCACGACGTCGGTGGCGAACACCAGGGGTTGTCCCACCGGGCTCAGCCCTGCCGCGGTGAGGTCGCCATCGAGGGACGCCAGGCTCGCCGAGAGGGCGGTGGCCATGGCCGAGCTGTCCCGGGGGAAGAACGGGGTCGCGTAGTAGGCCTGGCGCAGGTTCGTGGAGAACGAGGAGACCCGCTGCAGGAGGTCCTGGGCCGCAGAGCACGCCACGCTGGCCCCTCCGGCGCAGGCGGCGTCGGCGTTGGCCTGGGCCGCGGAGGCCGCGTTGCCCAGGGCGCCGAGGAGACCGGAGACGGCGGCGGCGTTCGTCATCGTGGGGCTCACGCCGAGATTCGCTCCGGCGCTGTCCGCCCGGAACGCGACGTCGATGGCCGTCCGCGTCTTCACGTACGGCACCATGACGCCGAGGGTGAGCCAATCGAAGAGGCCGAGACGCGCGCCGGCCTCGACCCGGGTGGCGTTCTTGGAGACGGCACCGCTCAGGGCTCCCAGCCGGGGCGTGAACCCGCTCTGGCCCGTGAGCGCCGCCAGACTGGACTGCAGGGAGGACATCCCGGCGAAGGGGCCCGTGCCGTCAGGGTCCGTGAGGTCCGCCCCCAAGGGCTGCACCTCGGTGCCGCCGCTCGCGCTCACGCCGTAGCGCTGGGCCCAGGACGAGAACGTCGGCGTCACCTCGAGCTGGACCCACCCCTTGGGGACCAGCGGATCCAGCATCGCATGCGCCGCTTCCTGGGCGGCCGCCGGCCTCGCCGAGAACCCTCCCATCGGGAGTGCCGCGACCACGGCGAGGATCACCGCCGCAGGAGCGCGGAGAGGGGCTCGAATGGTCGAAAGGCGTCGCACGCGGGCAAGCTCGAACGAGTCTGAGGAGACGTCCCGGAAAGGCCTCGGGCCGCGTAACATAAGCGGCCCGGTGGCGGCGTGGAACAAGCGTCATGGAAGGTGGTGTCGTGCTTGACCCCACCTGGGGCCGCTTCTACCTTCCTGGCTGGAAAAAGCACGCGGGAATAGCTCAGTTGGTAGAGCACAACCTTGCCAAGGTTGGGGTCGCCGGTTCGAGTCCGGTTTCCCGCTCTCGACGGGGGGTGCGGCGTCGGATGCCCGATGCGGCCCCCCGTCGTGTCACCGGCGCCGTAGCCAAGTTGGTAAGGCAGAGGACTGCAAATCCTCGATCCCCGGTTCGAGTCCGGGCGGCGCCTCTAGGGTGAGAGAAGGGCTCCCGTGGGTTTTCCACGGGAGCCCTTCGGTTTCTGACAACATCCGACGACGCGCGGAACCTAGCGGAACCTACATGAGTGCGGCCAAGGCCAGATCTCACGCCTACCGACCCGTGTACGGGAGGGTGTGCCGCGGGTAGCCGGATCCGGGCTCCGACGATAGGCGAAATTCACGTGGGGCTGTTGAGGTCACGCCGGCCACGCCCGCGCCCCGCTGGAGCCCCGCGAAATACCGCTCGCCTTTGCGGCGTGAGCGAGAGTCGTCATCAGGGCAGCCCTGGCGGTGGCAGGGAGGGATGGCAGGCGGCAGATGAGCGAGACGGGACGGTTCCCTCAACGGCGGCGGACCGTGGTGTCGAGCCGCCTCCTGCTCTCTGTGGTGCTGGCCCAGGCGGAAGCGACAGTGCATCTTGCCCCCAATGCCCGATCTCCCCTTCCGCCTGTTGGCCGCCCTGGAGGACCGCTACCGCATCGAGCGTGAGCTCGGTGAGGGCGGCATGGCCACGGTCTACCTGGCGGACGACCTGAAGCACGAACGCCAGGTTGCGATCAAGGTCCTGAAGCCGGAGCTGGCCGCCGTCCTCGGTGCCGAGCGCTTCGTGCAGGAGATCAAGACCACCGCGGCGCTGCAGCATCCCAACATCCTGCCGCTCTTCGACTCGGGCGAAGCCGACGGCTTCCTCTACTACGTGATGCCCTACGTCGAGGGCGAGACGCTGCGGGACCGGCTCAACCGCGAGCGGCAGCTCGGCGTGGACGAGGCGGTGGCGCTGGTGCGGGAAGTGGCCGACGGCCTGGACTACGCGCACGAGCACGGGGTGGTGCACCGGGACATCAAGCCCGAGAACATCCTGATCCACGCCGGCCGGCCGATGGTGGCGGACTTCGGGATCGCGCTCGCGGTGAGCGCGGCGGCGGGAGGGCGGATGACGGAGACCGGGCTATCGCTCGGTACGCCGCACTACATGAGCCCCGAGCAGGCGACGGCCGAGAAGACGATCTCGAACCGCAGCGACGTGTACTCGCTGGCGAGCGTGCTGTACGAGATGCTCACGGGAGACCCGCCGCACACGGGGAGCTCGGCGCAGCAGATCATCGTGAAGATCATCGCCGACGAGGCGCGGCCGGTGGGGGAGGTGCGGAAGTCGGTGCCGGCGAACGTGGCGGCGGCGGTGGCCAAGGCGTTGGAGAAGCTGCCGGCGGACCGGTTCGAGACGGCCAGGGCGTTCGCCGACGCGCTGGCCGATCCGGGCTTCCGCGTCGCCGGGCCGGATGGTGCCGGCGTGGCAGGCGGCGCCGGCGCGCTCCGCCCGCGGACCCGGGACCCGGCGTTCCTCACCCTCGCCGGGGTGTCGGTGCTCCTCCTCGCCGCTGCCGCCTGGGGCTGGTCGCGGCCCGTCGCTCAGCCGGTGGTCGGCCGATACCGCACGATGCTCTGGGACACGGCACAGATCCCGTCGGGTTTGGTCGGCACCGGGGTCGCGATCTCTCCGGACGGCGGCACGGTGGTGTTCGTGGACAGCGCCGCCTCGGGCCGACATCTCTTCGCAAAACAACGCGATCAACTCGAGGCCACCGTGCTGACCGGCACCGCCGGTGCCGACGGCGCGGTGACGTTCTCGCCCGACGGCGCGTGGATCGCATTCGTCGCGAACGGTGGAAAGCTGAAGAAGGTGCCTCGGGGCGGTGGGGCGTCGGTCGTCCTCGCCGATTCCGCCATTTCGGGGAGGCTCCTCAGTTCCCTGGCGTGGCTCGACGACGGCACGATTCTGTACGTGGACCAGGGCTACGGCTTGCGTGCCGTAGGTCAGGATGGCGGTTCCGTCCGTCAGGTCTGGAAGGCCCCGAACCTGGCCGATACGACCCAGCGGGCCGTGGTCAGCGTGGCCGGCCTTCCCGGCGGGAAGAGTGCGCTCATCGGCGCGTGCACCAACGTGTGCGCCAAGAGCGAGCTCCGGGTCCTCGACCTGCGAACGCTCAAATCGACGGTCGTCGTGCCCGAAGTCCGCGCCGGCTGGGCGCTCCCCGGGGGCATCGTGGCCTTCGTCCGCAACGACGGTAGCATGCTCGCGGGCCCGTTCGACGTCGGTAAGGCCCGGTTCACACGGCCACCGGCGCCGATGCTCGACGGGGTACGCGTCCCGAGTTGTTGCATGGTGGACGCCGCCGTCTCGGCCAACGGCACCCTGATCTACGTCGTGGGCCGTGCCGCCGCGGCAATCACTCGCTTCCAGCCCGTCTGGGTCACGCGGAAAGGCGTGTCCACACCCATCGATACCGGATGGACGCTGCCCATATCCCAGAACTGCACGTGCAGCGGCGCCCTCACGTTGTCGCCCGATGGCCACCGCCTGGCGCTGAGCCGGGAGCGCGTCGCGCTGTCCGGGAACGGCGACATCTTCGTCAAGCAACTCGACGCGGTTCCCTACGCGCTGATGCCGCTCACGTTCGCGGGAGACGGCATAAGTCCCGTGTGGACGCCGGACGGGCGGTCGGTCATCTACGCCGAGGACAAGGGGGACAACGACCCCGTGAGCTGGGTCGTCCGAAGGCGGGCGGACGGCACCGGGGGCGCGGACACGCTCCTGCCTCCACGGCCCCGCAGCATCATCCAGGTCGTCTCGACCCCGGACACCACGCAGTTCATCCTGCAGTACGATATCAACGGTCCTCAGCGCGACATCGTGCTGGCGGACCGTGGCGACACCGCCACCACGCCGCTGATGGCGAATCCCGGGTTCGCCGAGATCTTCCCGGCGCTCTCGGCGGACGGGCGCTGGCTCGCATACGCCTCCAACGAGACCGGGCGGTTCGAGGTGTATGTGCGTCCGTTTCCGGACGTGAACGCACGGCGCGTGCAGGTGTCGCAGTCCGGCGGCACCGAGCCGCGCTGGGCGCACAACGGCCGGGAGCTGTTCTACCGGAACGGAGCGGGCGCGCTCGTGTCCGCCAGCGTGGTTCCCGCGGCGGCGTTCACCCTCGGCAAGCAGACCGTCCTCTTCGACGCCAGTCACTTCTATTACGGCGAGGCTTCACGGTCCTACGACGTGGCCCCGGACGACCAGCGGTTCGTCTTCCTGCAGAGGGTCCTGCCGACGAACACGCATGCCGCGACGCCCGACGAGCTGGTCGAAGTGGTGAACTGGGGAAGGGAAGTGCGGGCGAAGCTGGCCGGGAAGGCGCCGAAGTAGCGCAGGGGCGGACGGTCAGGTCGTGGGACCTGGCCGTCTTGCGTTTCAGGGCGGTTGTGGCGCCGACGCGGGGGGACGCGGGGAGCGCGGCCTGGGAGTCGCTGGAACGTCACGGCGCCGCTGAGGCCGCCGAGCGGGACGTTACCGCACCGCCGTCAGGCGGTCGCCGCAACCGGCGAGCGACCTGCGAGGGAGGGGGGGCTCCGGGGCGGAGCCCCCCCAAAGGCTCCTACCTCGCTCGCCGGGCGAAGGCGTACGAATTGAGCAGCGCGTACACGTTGAGCCGCCCCTTCCCGTAGAACGGGTCCGTTCCCTTCTTCCCGAGGTCGTCGGCGGTCTGCTGCAGCGCGGTCACGAGATTGGCCGGACTCGTCACGCCCGCTGCCGCCAGCAGGGCCGCGGCGCCGGTGACGTGGGGGGCCGCCATGCTCGTTCCTTGGGCCCAGACGTAGTAGGTGGGCGAAATGGTGCACGCCGCCAGACCGGGAAACACCGTGAGCGAGCTGCAGGGCCCCATGACCTCCCCATGGAAGCTGCCCACCGCCGCGCCATCTCCGCCCGGTGCGGCCACGTTCACCGCCGAGATACCGTAGTTGGAGTATCCCGCGATGACGTCCGTGGGGCCGGTGGCCGACACGCACACGCCGTTGCCGGCCTCGCACGGAACGGACGTATAGGACCCCGCGCGATAGTCGCGGCCCAGGTGATCCAGGTCGACCCCGTCGTTCCCCGCCGCCGACACCAGCAGCATGCCCTTCCGGGTGGCGTAGTCCACCACCCGATTGTAGATGGCGTTCAGCTGACCCCCGTCGGTCGCGTTCTTCGCAATGAAGCCACCGAGGCTCAGGTTGCCCACGTTGGCGCCGATGTCCGCGGCGTAGAGGATCCCGGAGAAGATCGCGCCGAGAGGGCAGGATCCCTCGGAGTCGCACACCTTCACGGCAACGAGGGTCGTATGGGGCGCCACACCCCAGGTGCCCAGTCCGTTGCTGGCCACGGTGCCGGCCACGTGCGTACCGTGGAAGTAGTCGTCACCCCAGGACGGGCCGGCCGAATTCACGCTCGACACGAAGGCGATGCTCCTGCTCGCGTCCACGAGCCCCGCCAGGTCCTGGTGGAAGGGGTCGATGCCCGTGTCGATGATGGCCACCGTCACCGACGAGCTGCCGTCGTGGCCGTCGTACCAGGCGTCGTCGGCGTGGATGACGCGCATGTCCCACTGGTTCGCCCAGAAGAAGGCGTCCGAGGGATCGCCGCTGGTCGTGGCGGCCGTCGCGCTCTCGACCCGCAGGTCCGGGGGCAAAGGTGCACCCTGGATCCACTCGTCCGCGATCATGGCACGCACCCCGGCCATGGACGACAGGGTGGCCGCGGCACCCGCCGACAGCCCGGCGGCATCGATGATGCCCGCGCCCTGGTGGGCGCGAACCACCGTGCCGCCCAGGTCGGCGATCCTGGACATGACCGTGGTGTACGCGCGGTTCTTGACGGCGAGAACGTAGTTGCCCGACGGGCCGACGTCCTGCACCGAGAGCGAAGGGGCGGGCACCTGCGGGGTCACGCTCACGGGCGTGTCCGAGCAGGCCGCGGCCAGGAATGCCAGTCCGACAAGGACGAGTGCGCGTAAGGTCGTGGATGGTTGATTCATGGGCTGGACTCCCAGGAGGTTGGGGGTGGGGAGAAGGCGGTGAGGCTCGGCAGGGGGGAGGCCGTGCACGCGCGATTATCTCTGCATGCGGCACCGGCCACACACAGTATGGTGGCATAGTATCACTACAGGCGTAGTCTTGCCACTACCCATCGGAGCGCTTCGCGCCCCGGCAGCCGGGAGTCAGCCGGGGCCTGAAAAGAAGGCGCCGATGCTCACCTCGAAGAAGTGCGAGCCCCCCGTCAGGCGCACGTAGCCGTTCATGCCGCGATCCAGCACATGGAAGAAGGCACCGGCACTTCCGATCACGGTCGAGCGACCGCCAGCGACGCGGTAGCCCAGCCCCACGAAGAGAGGCGGGGAAGGTGTCGGCACCACGAGATCGACGTCGAGCATAAGCCCTACGCGAACGACCCGGGGGTCGCACACGCTGTTCGAGTCGAACCACCAGGTGGTCGAGCGGCCACATCTGCTCCGGTTCGAGAACGGCACGAACAGACCGTCCACACGTGCGGCCCCCATGAGCCAAGGCCAGATCCTGGCACCACCCAAGGAGACCGTGAATCCCGTCTCGCCGGCAGAGTTGCCGATGCCGAGGTCTCCGATGCCATACCACCGCGGGACGGCCTGCGCGGACACCCTCGTGTTGAGAGCCGTCAGCAAGAGCCACACGGCCCCCCCGCACCCCATGCGCCGTATCATGTTTCCTCGGGCAGGGTCAGATGGGAGAGCGTTCGTCCGGTCCGTCGAGGGCCGGACCTTCGGATCCCTCCCCGTACGCGAGACCAGTGCCACGTGTGGAGAGGGCCTTTAACCAGCGTTGGCAAGATCCGTTCCGCTACAAACACGCAGCGATTCGAGGAGGGGTTCCTCGTCGGTGTTGTGACCTTGGGACACGTCACGGGTGCCATCGACACGCTCCGGAAGCCTCGACGGTGGCGTAGCGCCGGGACGTGGGGACCCGGGCGTTGCCGTATTGGTCCCACTGGCCGTGACGTTGATGAATCGCGGTCCGAGGGGTCCAGATCCTTGCTGCCTCGTAGCGTGTCCCCGATGTTGCGGCCGTCCACGAGTGGTCGTCGCCATGCTGCGCCCACTCGCCACCATGGAGTGATCGGCGATCGGGGGGGGCGCTTCTACACGTTCGTGAGCTGGGTGTGGAGCCGGCAGACGTGCCGGCGGAGGTGCGACGGGGCGTCCCGGCCCATGCGGGTCGGGCCGTCAGCGTGGCGCTACTCCCTCTCTCCTCGGCCGACTTCCCCGGCTGCGTGTGAGCAAGGTCCGGTCACGGAGGGGAGGGGGGAGGTGGTGGTCGGGTGAAGGGGCTCCGGTGGTGGGCCCTCGTGCTGGCCCTCGCGCTCGCGGCGGGAGGGACCACCGCGGCGGCCTTGAGGCACACCTCGGCGACCTTCGACGAGATCGTTCTGGTCGCGGGCGGGCTGCGAGGGCTGGAGCGGGGCACGTGGGGCCTGGTCACGAGCCAGCCGCCGTTGATGATGTACGCATACGGCGCGGCGGCGAGCACGGCGTCTCCCGCCCTCCCGCCCGAGAAGGGCGAGGTCTGGAGCGTGGATCGGGGATGGGAGTACGCTCGCACCCTGTTCTTCCGCCTGGGCAACGACCCGGTGCTGGTCCTGGACCGGGCGCGCATGGTGGGAGTGGGTCTGGTGGTGGTCCTCGTGCTCTCCGCCGGCCTCCTGGCCGCGTGGGTGGCCGGCCCGACGGCCGGGGGGCTGGCCGCGCTCATGGTCGCGGCGACCCCCGATGTGCTGGCCCACGGCGGCGTGGCGTACGACGACCTCCCTCTGGCCCTGGCATTCCTCCTGGCGGTGTGGGCCCTGGACGTAGCTGTGCGGCGACCCACGCCCGCGCGTGGTGCCGGCGCGGGTGCGGTGGTGGCGCTGGCGCTCGGCGTGAAGCTGAGCGCTCTGGCCCTGCTCCCGGTGGGGGTGTTGCTGGTGGCGATGGAGGCGACGGCCCACCCCCGCGATCGGGGCTGGTGGATCGACCTCGGTGTCTCCGTGGTGATGGGGCTGCTGGCTGCGTGGACGACCCTGATGCTGCTGTATCGTGGCGACCCGACGCTCACGTACTTCCGGCTCGCGTTCTGGCGGACGGTGCTCCACACCGAGGGGGGACACCCAGGGGCCGCCTACCTCCTGGGGCACACGAGCCACACCGGATGGTGGTACTTCTACCCGGTGGTCTTCCTGTTCAAGACGCCCGCCGCGTTTCAGGTCCTGCTCTTGGTGGGGGCCGCCGCTCTCCTGGGAGCGCTGCGCGCCAAGGGCGACGTTCCGGCCATGTGGAGATCGGCCGTCCGGTGGCGGGGGCGCGGCCCGGTGGTCGGCGCACTGGTGTTCGGCGCGTTCCTGATGGCCTCCCACCTCGACATCGGCTTCCGCTACGCATTGCCGGTGCTTCCCCTCCTGGCGGTTCTCACCGCGGCGGGACTGGCCCGGCTCTGGAGGCGGGGCCGGCGTGAAAGAGCGGTCATAGCCGTCCTTCTGGGGTTCCAGGTCGTGTCTGTCGCCACGGCGTATCCCGATCTCCTCGCGTACACCAGCGTCTGGGCCGGAGGCAGGGACCGCGCCCATCGGGTGCTGGTCGATTCCAGCCTGGACTGGGGGCAGGGGCTTCTCGAGTTGCGGCGCTTCATGAACGACGAGGGTGTGAAGCGGGTGCGCCTCAGCTACTTCGGATCGGCCATGCCCGCCGCGTACGGGATCGACTACGTGCCGCTCCCCAGCTTCTTCAGGCTGGAGGGCGGCGACACCGGCGGGCCTCCGCCGCGCTTCACGGTGATCTCGGCCACGACCCTGCACGGGCTCTACCTTCAGGGCCACGACCCCTTCGCGTCGTACCGGTCACGGACACCCTACCGTGTGCTGGGGCACACGATGCTGGTCTACGACGACGGCACGGGAGCCTCCGGCGCGCCGGGAGCGGCGGATCCGGGCCGTCCGGAGGGTTCGGTTCCCTCCGGGAGGGATCCATGAGCCGGCAGCGGGACGCCGAGGGCAGGGCCGCCGAGTCGGCGCCGGTCCTTCGGCCGGGCTCACCGGACGTGCCTCGCTGGCTCCCGATCGCGCTGTTTGCTGCACTGACCCTGCTGCTCTTCCGGACGTTCGTGTTCGGTCACGGGATGCTGCTCGGCAAAGACACCCTCAACTTGGGCTACGTGGCGCGCGCCTTCTACGCCCATCAGCTCCGCGCCGGCTCGTTCCCGCTGTGGGCCCCCCAGATCCTCGGCGGGACGCCGTTCCTGGAGGCGCTGTCGGGCGGGGATGCACTGTACCCGACGTCCCTCCTGCTCCTGGTGATGGAGCCGTTCCGGGCACTGGGTTGGAAGCTCGTCCTGCACGTCTTCCTGGCCGGCTTCTTCATGTACGGGTGGATGCGCAGGATCGGCGTCTCGAAGGCCGCGGCGCTCCTGTCCGGGACCGCTTACATGCTCGCGCCGTTCATGGTGAGCCTGGTTCGGTGGGGGGACGACGCCATGCTCTTCGTGACGGCGTTGACGCCGCTCCTGTTCTGGGTCGTCGAGCGGTTCTGTGCGCGCCCGCGTGTGGGCTCGTTCTCGGCCGTCGCCCTGGTAGTGGCGCTGGTGATGCTCACCACGCACTTCCAGATAGCGTATTTCCTGTTTCTCGCCGTGGGCGTGTACGCGTTCTTCCGCCTGGTGCAGCTCTGGCGCGGTACCGGCACCGGCGTCGCCGCGGGCCCTGGACGACGGGGTCGCGTCGCCGCCACGCGCTTCGCGCTGTTCCTGGCGGCCTCGGTGCTTGGGGTGGGGGCCACGGCCGTGCAGTTCGTGCCGTCTACGCAGTACGTGCTGGAGTATTCCCGGCGCTCGGTGCACACCGGCCGGGGGGCGGGGGAGGTGGGGGCGGCCTGGGCGAGCTCGTGGTCGATGCATCCCGAGGAGGCCATGTCCCTCGTGATCCCCGAGTTCGCGGGCAACGACTCCGGGGGCGCCGCCTGGGCCGGCGGCACGTACTGGGGGCGCAACTTCATGAAGAACAACTCAGAGTATGGCGGCATCCTGGTGTTGCTCTTGGCCGTCGTCTCGTTCGCCGGGGGCGAGCGGCGGGGGATGCGGTGGTTCTTCGCGGGGCTGGGGGTGATCTCGCTCCTGTTCGCGTTGGGGGCCCACACGCCCGTCTGGTGGCTCTTCTACGAGGTCGTGCCCGGGATCCGGCTCTTTCGCACCCCGGCCATGGCGATCTTCCTGTTCGGCTTCTCCGTGGCGACGCTCGCCGGGTGGGGTGTGGACCGCATCTTCCGCGCGGCGAGCGAGGATGATCGCGACGGTTGGCGGCGCGTGCTGCGCCTGCTCTGGATGAGCGCCGGGGTGCTCGTCGTCTTGGCGGTGCTGGCCTCGTCGGGGGCACTCGCGTCGTTCTGGACGTCGGTCGTGTATCGGTCGATGTCGGCCGAGCAACTCCACAGGCTCGCGGAGCTCGCGCCGTCCATCAGCTACGGTGCGTGGCTCGCCGCGATTCTGGGCTGCAGCGCGGCGGCGCTCACATGGGCCGTGCGCCGGAGGCGGCTCGCGCCCGCCGGCTTCCTGGCGGCGCTGCTGGTCCTGGTGGTGGCGGACGAAGCGAGAATCGACGCGCCGTTCATCCAGGTCATCGACTTTCAGCAGTGGTCCGCACCAGATCCGATCATGCGGGCGCTCCTGAAACGCGAGCGGGGCGACCCGCAGCCGTATCGGCTGCTCTCGTTCGTCGACAAGGGGCAGGACACGAAGCCGGCGCTGTACGGCATCGACCTGGCGGCCGGGGTTCACCCGAACGACCTGGCGCGCTATCGGAATCTCATTGGGATGACCGGATCGAGCCTTCCCGAGCACCTGTTCAACCCGAACATCCAGAGACTGCTGAACGTCCGCTACCTGCTCTGGCCCGATCACAACGGTGCGGGACCGCGGCAGGGACAGGTGGTGGCGCGCTGGATGGTGGACGGGAAGCCCTACGAGACACTGTACGCCTGGCCGGGCCTTCCACGAGCGCGGCTGGTGGCGCGGGCGGTGGTGAAGGCCGACGACGAGCAGGTCCCTTACATGCTCTCCGCTGCCTTCGACCCCGACTCGGAGGTCGTGTTGTCCCGGCCGCCGCCCATCGCCCTGCAAGGCGGGCCGGTGCGAGGGTCCGTCACCTGGCAGAAGCGGACGCCGAACGACCTTCGCCTTTCCGTGACTTCGGATCGGGCGGCGCTCCTGGTGGTGGCCGACAACTGGTTCCCGGCGTGGCACGCGACCGTGGACGGCCGCCCCGCACCCGTCCTACGCGCCTACCACACGCTCCGTGCCGTCCCGGTGGCGGCCGGCACGCATACGGTGGAGATGTTCTACCATTCCCGACTCCTCGATTGGAGCTTCCTGGTCAGCGTCGTGGTGATGGTTCTGTTACTCGGGGGCCTGGGGTGGGACGCGCTCCGGAACCGGTCGCGGCCTTCGGTCGGCCAGGTCCCGGACACGCGGAAGCCGGGGTAGCGGGGTCGCACGGCTCGTCGACGGCGGCCGGATGGGGAAGGGCACCCCACGAGAAGGACGGGGTGGCCGCGCGAGGCTCGCCGCCCTCAGCCTCCGGAGCGGGCGGCGTCCGCGGCCTCTCCGATGACGCGCAGGAGCTCGGCCGCGGAGGCGGGCTTGCGCACCACGTAGCGGGCGTCCTCGAGAGCACCGGACAGGATGGGATCGGACTCCGCGTACCCCGTCGTGTAGACCACCGACATCTCGGGGTGGACGCCCCGGAGCCCCTGCGCCACCGAGGAGCCCCATCCGTCGGGGAGGTTGATGTCCATGAGGAGCACGTCGATGGGCGCGTTGAACGCCTCGATGAACCAGATCGCCTCTTCGGCCGTCGCCGCCACGAGGACCCGATAGCCGTGCTTGCGCAAGATCTGGGACCAGGTGTTGCGCACCCCTTCCTCGTCGTCCACGAAGAAGACCACAGGGGTGCGTTCTCCGCCTTGCTGCCCCGACGTCGTCCCCGGATCGCTCATGAGCCCGCCTCCTCGAGGGATCCCCTGCCTGTGGTAGAGGGACACGCCGATTCTCCCGTCAGCGCCGTCCCGCGCATCGGGCTCGTCCGTGGCCCAAGGGTTTTCTACCGTATCCTAAATCTGTCGTCGCGGCGGAGACCCCGCAAACACCCCGCGCGCCCCCCTGTCCCGGCGCGCCCTCTCGGGTCCCGGTTCACCGCACTTCCCCGACGGGGCGCGTCCGGCCGACCCACGCCCTTCCGCTTCCCGGGGCCCACGAACCCGGGAAGGGTGTGAACCCCGCTTTCCCGTGGGCTGCGAACATCACATATTCGCGGTGATCTCCTGCCCCTCACCAGTCGAAATGGGCGGCCTTCGGCCGCGAGGAGGTCACATGCGGATTCATCCGCTTTCGCGGTTCTCTGTTCTCCTCCTGCCCCTGCCGGTCCTCTGGCTCACGTGCTGCAAGGCCGGGGACGACGCCGGTCCCGAAAACCCCATCCAGGGCCTGGACTTCAGCATGGTCTCGCAGGTTCTCGCGGGTGAGTTCAACGGCGCGGGCTTGGCCCTGATGTTGCCCTCCGGACCGCCAGGGTGCCTGAGCGCAACGTCTTGGGACGATGGCGACGCCGACGGAGTACTCGACGACTCCGACTTCACCTTCTCGGCGTCGGGCTGTCGCTTCACGTTCGACGACGGGTGGGGCACCACGTCCGGAGCGATCCACATCTTGGATCCCGGAAACGACTTCGGGTTCTCCGCCACCCTGAACGGGCTGGCCTATACGATCTCGGTGGACGCCAACGGAGGCGACCCCGCCGAGACCCGCGTCCGGACACTGCACGGCGAGAGGTCGGTGAGCGGTTCCCCGAGCCAGGTGACGCTCACGCAGGATGTGGACCTGACCTACACGGTCACGGGTCGACCGTCGGCGCAGGTCTCGGAGACATGGCAGGCGGTCTTCACGGCGAGCCAGGGATCCGCGGTCGCCTTCGGCGTCGGTGCGCGGCTTCCCGACGGCAGCACCGTGATCACGGGGCCCATGTCGTGGACGCAGAGCGGGGCGACGGTCTCCCTGTCGCTCGAGACGACCGTGCCCATCTGGTTCGACCCCGGGTGCCAATCGCCCTTTCCCTCTGCGGGAGAGGTCCATGCCCACGTCGTCTCGGGTGGGCCGAACGGATATGTGAAGGTCCGCTGGTCGAGCTGTGGAGGTGAGACCGAGGTCGACTTCGTGGGGGCGTGAGGGAAGAACCTCTATTCGGCCCCCTCTTCCTCCTCGTCCTCGGCCGTCGCGGCCTTGCGGATCAGCTTCTCCTCCGACTCGAGCTGGAAGCGGAGGGAGGCCACGCCCTCTCGGAGGATGCGAGCCTTGGTCCGCTGGGAGCCCGAGCGTCCGGCGGCCACCTCCATGCCGCTGGCCAGTTGTGAGAGGTGGTCGAAGCCGGCTCCCGTGAGGCCGACCTTGAGCCTGTTGTACCGGCGTTTGATCTGGTGGGAGATGAGGTCCTGGTTGGATCTGGCCGCCGCGAACTGCTCGGTGAGCCCGTAGATGGTGTCGGTGTGGCGCTGGAGCTCCGCCAGGGTGGCGAGCCTGGCCTGGTCGTGAGGGTTGATGTGAGCCATCAACCGGCCGTCCTTCGGCCGCGTGCGCCGCATCCGTGGAGATCATGGCGGTGGTGCATGGGGCCTCCTGGTGTCCGTGCCTTCCGGGTCCTCCACCACCATAACATCACGACGGTGGGGCTGCTGCCTCTCGGCTGTGGACCCACGGACCTGTCGGCAGGCGAAGAGAGCGAGCTCAGCGCAAGCCGAACCTGCGGCGGTCCGTTCCCGAGCGGCGGTCGTCGAACCGGCGCCGCCGCAGGCGACGATCCACGCGGAGGCGGCGATCGCGAAGGCGACGATCCGGGAGAGATCGCCGGTCCTCATCGACCTCGAGGACCTGAACGCGGCGAGTGATCTGCCGCCGCTCTCCGATGCGGCGTGCGCGGACGCGCCGCTCAGCGCGCCGCCGGTCGTCTCCGGTTCTGCGTCGGTCGAATCGCTCGAGGATCATCCAAAACCCCATGTGGGGAGGCAGATATCTTCGGCGGAAGATGGCCGATGGATCCGGCAATCTGCGCGTTCCGGAGCTTGGCTGTCAAAGGACGTCTCGGGCGACCGGACCGCTATTTCGTGGCCTCCGCCACCTCGTCCGCGCGGAGGACCAGAAGCAGGGTGGCGGTGGACTTGCCGCCCTCGGCGGCATTCCCCACCACGAGGGTCTGTCCGGGGTGGATGTTCACCGTAGTCTGAAGCACCGGACCAGCGCCGGGTGCCCACAGCTGGATCTCCTGCACCCGGATGGTACCGGGGTCGGTCCGGTAGATCTGCGCCCGCACGCTGTACCCTCCCGGCAGACGCTGACTCACCTTCGATCCGTCGGCGGCGCCCACCACAGCCTCGCCGATCAGACGGTACCCCTTGAACTGGAAGATCTTCTTGAGCTGCGCCTCCACCGGCGCGATGGCCGGGTCGGTGCCGGTGAAATGGTCGGCCTCGACGAGCTGGAAGTGCAGGCGCGCATCCGAACGGGGCACGTCGTACTGCTGCAGGACCCGCTGGATCTTGTCGAGGTTGTCCGGGGTCTCGCGGACGGTGAGCGCTCCGGCGGACGCGCTCATCATCCCGTGCGGTCCGTCCGCGCGGTCCTCGTACACATAGGGCCTGACGATCTGCTCGGCCGCATTCGCATTCAGGTGCTTCAGCGCGAACGTCCTCGTATCCAGGGTAACCGCGCGCTGGCACGCCGAAACGGCCAGGAGGGTCGCGGAAAGCGCGACGAGGACCGCCGTATTCGTCTTCATCTTCGTCATCCTGGTCATCCGGTGGGGAAGAGCCATATCACGGTGATCTCGGGGTCGTCGGTCCGCAGGATTGCCGCGTTCTGACCGGCGGCGGGCTCGACGAGGGGTGGCGCCGGCCTTTCGGCCGCGGCCGCCACGGAAGCCCTCGGAGGGCGCACCGAGGGGACGCGCAGCAGCAGAATGGCGGCCAGGGCGGCTGCGGCGGCCATGGGAATCCAGAGCCGGCGCCGAGGGAAGCGCGTCCCGACGGCGTCCGGAACGGACCGGGCCGCCGCCGTCGCTGATCGGGCGGCTTCCGGGGCGGGCGCCGGCGGAGCCGACGACACGCCGGCACGGGCGAGGATGCCCGCCACGTCCACGTGCGGAGCTTCCTCCAGGAGCGCGTCGAGGCGCGCCGTCTCCTCCAGGAGGAGGGCGGCGACCCGGGCGCACGGCGCGCATGCGCGCAGGTGACGGGCCAGGGCGCCGTTGCCCTCGCCGCGAAGCTCCGCGGGATCCGCCTCGAGGATGAGCTCGCGGAACGGGGTGCACGCGCTCACGTCCACTCCTCCGCGAGCTCGGGGTGCGACTCCAGGATGCGTGCCCGCAGCGTCCTGCGGGCCTTGAACAGATGAGCGCGCACCGAGACCGCCTCGATCCCCAGGATCTCGGCGATCTCGGCCGCGGGCACGCCCTGGAGCTCGGCCAGGTCGAAGACCTCACGCTGTCGGTGGGGCAGCTCGTTGAAGAACGCCCTGACCACGTCTCCGATGTGATGCCGGTCGGCACCGGCGGAGGGATCGTCCGGAGCGCTCGTCGCGACCACCGGATGGGCACCGGGCTCCGCGAGCCTGCTCTCCCGGCGGTTGCTCCTGCGGAGGCGGTCGATGGCGGCGTTGCGGGTCACGGTGTACAGCCAGGTCGTGAATCGCGAGCTGCCGGAGAAGCCGTCGAGGCGCTGGATCACGTGCACCATCACGTCCTGGGTCAGGTCGTCCGCTTCGGCGGGGTCGCCGGTGCGGACCAGCGCCCACCGCCGCACCGTCGGGTAGGCGCGCTCCACCAGCTCCCGGAGGGCTTCCGGATCGCCGTCCCTCGCGTTCCGGACGAGGTCCGGGCCGATCTCGTCGGCATGGGCCGGTCCCTTCCTGAGACTCAAGGGCGCTCCCCGGTCGGTGCGATTCCGACCCTGAGACGACGGCGGGCGGGCTCCTGTTTACCCGACACTCCCGGGACGGGTTGCTCCCCCCCGGCTTGGCTGGTCACATTCCGGCCAGCTGCGGCGATACCAGACGCTCGCAGACGGACCGGCGTGAAGCTGGGGAAGTTGGCGAGCTCCGACAAATCCAGAGTCTGATTCATTCCGGCGACCCTGCCAGGCTCGCCGTGGAGACCGAATGGGAGACGTCCGATGAGCACGACCACGCACACGATACGGGCACCGCGGGGGACCGAGAGGACCTGCAAGGGCTGGACGCAGGAGGCCGCCATGAGGATGCTCATGAACAACCTGGACCGGGAGGTCGCCGAGAAGCCCGACGAGCTCATCGTCTACGGCGGCACGGGGAAGGCCGCCCGCAACTGGGACGCGTTCGAGGCCATCGTGCGCACGCTGCGGAGCCTGGAGAACGACGAGACGCTGCTCGTGCAGTCGGGAAAGCCCGTGGGCGTCTTCCGTACGCACCCCCATGCCCCCCGGGTGCTCATCGCCAACGCGAACCTGGTGGGGAAGTGGGCCACCTGGGAGCACTTCCACGAGCTCGAGCGGCGCGGCCTCATGATGTTCGGCCAGATGACCGCCGGATCGTGGATATACATCGGCACCCAGGGGATCCTCCAGGGCACCTACGAGACGTTCGGTGCCATGGCTGCGAAGCACTTCGGCGGCACCTTGAAAGGCCGGTGGGTCCTCACCGGCGGGATGGGAGGGATGGGCGGCGCGCAGCCGCTGGCGGCCACCATGAACGAGGGGGCCATCCTGGTGGTGGAGGTGGACCCGCACCGCATCCAGCGCAGGCTCGACACGCGCTACTGCGATCGCATGACCGAGTCGCTGAACGAGGCGCTGGACTGGATCCATGGCGCCACATCGGCGGGTGAGGCCCTCTCCGTGGGGCTGGTGGGCAACTGCGCCGAGGTGCTTCCGGAGCTGGCGGAGCGCGGCGTGACGCCGGACATCGTCACGGACCAGACGTCCGCCCACGACCCCCTAAACGGGTACGTGCCCGCGGGGCTCTCGCTGGAGGCGGCGGAGGCCCTGCGCAATTCCGACCCGGAAGAGTACGTGCGCCGGGCCAGGGCCTCCATCGGCACGCACTGCCAGGCCATCGTGGCCATGCAGGAGGCCGGCGCGGTGGCGGTGGACTACGGCAACAACCTGCGGGGGGAAGCGAAGGAGGCGGGCTTCGAGAACGCCTTCGCGTACCCGGGCTTTGTGCCCGCCTACGTCCGCGACCTCTTCTGCGAGGGCAAGGGTCCGTTCCGGTGGGCGGCCCTCTCCGGCGACCCGGCGGACATCCACCGCACCGACGAGCTGGTCCTGAAGATGTTCCCCGAGGACGAGCACCTGTGCCGCTGGATCCGCATGGCGCACGACAAGGTGGCGTTCCAGGGGCTTCCGGCCCGGATCTGCTGGCTGGGGCAGGGAGCCCGCGCCCGCTTCGGCACGGCCATCAACGACCTTGTTGCAAAAGGTGAGATCAGCGCCCCTATCGTCATAGGCCGTGACCACTTGGATACGGGCTCCGTAGCCTCTCCGTTCCGGGAGACCGAGTCCATGAAGGACGGCACGGACGCGGTGGCGGACTGGCCCGTCCTGAACGCGCTGCTGAACACGGCGTCGGGGGCCAGCTGGGTGTCGTTCCACCACGGCGGGGGGGTGGGGATCGGGAACTCGCTGCATGCCGGGCAGGTGCTGGTGGCCGACGGCACGCCGGAGATGCGCGAGCGCATCGAGCGGGTGCTCACCAACGACCCCGGCATCGGCGTCGCCCGGCACGTGGACGCGGGTTACGAGCTCGCGGAGGAGACGGCCCGACGGGAGGGCATCCAGATTCCGATGCTGGAAGGGTGACGGGGTGAGAACGCGGGGCGATGGGGAGAGCCCGGACGGCCCGGAAGATCCGGAAGCGCGTCCGTCCGGCGACGTGCTGGTGAGGAACGGCCACGTCGCCACCATGGCCGCCGGCGGCGAGGCCTACGGTGCCGTGCGCGACGGCGCGGTGGCGGTGAGAGACGGTCGCATCGTCTGGGTGGGCCCGGAAGCCGATCTGCCCCGGGAGCTCGACGATGGACCGGTGCTGGACGCCCGGGGAGGTTGGGTGACGCCCGGCCTCATCGACTGCCACACGCACCTGGTTTTCGGCGGAGACCGCGCCGGGGAGTTCGAGCGCCGGCTCCAGGGTGCCACCTACGAGGAGATCGCTCGGGCGGGCGGCGGTATCGTCTCCACGGTGCGCGCGACCCGGAGCGCCGGCGACGAGGAGCTCCTGGAGCGGGGGCGGGCTCGGCTGGAGCTCCTGGCGTGGCGCGGCGTGACCACCGCGGAGATCAAGTCCGGGTACGGGTTGGACGTGGACACGGAGCTGCGCATGCTGCGCGTGGCCCGGGCGCTGGGACCGGCCACCGGCGTGCGCGTCCAGACCACCCTTCTCGGCGCCCACGCCCTTCCACCCGAGTTCGCGGAGGACCGCAACGGGTACCTGGGCGTGGTCTGCGAGGAGATGATCCCCGCGGCTGCCGCGGCCGGGCTGGCGGACGCGGTGGACGCGTTCTGCGAGGAAATCGCGTTCACCCCGGCGGAGTGCGACCGCGTCTTCGACGCGGCGTCGGCCCACGGGCTGCCGGTGCGCCTGCACGCCGACCAGCTCACGGACCAGGGTGGAGCCGCGTTGGCCGCCCGGCACGGGGCGCGCAGCGCGGACCACCTGGAGCACACCAGCGAGGAGGGCGTGCGCGCCATGGCCGCGGCCGGGACCGTCGCGGTGCTGCTGCCGGGGGCCGCGCACTTCCTGCGGGACCCGACGGTGCCGCCGGTGGACGCGCTGCGGTCACACGGAGTTCCCATGGCGGTGGCCACCGACTTGAACCCCGGATCCTCTCCCCTCCTGGATCCCGTGCTGGCGTTGAGCCTGGCCTGCCTGCTGTTCCGGCTGACGCCCGAGGAAGCTCTGGCGGGGATGACCCGCGTGGCCGCCCGCGTGCTGGGCCTCGAGGACGAGATCGGCACCCTGGAGGTGGGCAAGCGCGCGGACCTGGCGGTGTGGGACGTGGCCCACCCTGCCGAGCTGGCCTACTGGATGGGCGGCGCGCCCTGCCGTTCGGTGATACGCGACGGGACGGCGCTCAGCGCACGATGAGGACGATGGCGGCCAGGACGGCCACCGTTACGAGAAGCAGCTTGTTGCTGGACGAGGGCCCCAGAGCCGACACCGGCCGGCTCCAGACGAGGACCACCCCGCAGCCGTCGAGGTTGTGGAACCGAATCTGGGGAGGGCCGGAGCCGCGATAGAACTCGATGCCCTCGATCTCCGAGATGGGCATCATGTCGTCGGGCTTGACGCGGCTGCCGTCCCAGAAGACCGCGGGCGAGCAGTGCCGTCCCAGCGCGGCGATGTGCGGGGCCTCCCGCTTCATGAACTGGGCGTACGTCCACAGGTCCATGGGCGCGAGGTCGGCGCGCGTGTAGATCCTGCCGATGTTCGCCGCCCGGAAGGGCTTGATCCGCTCGAAGTACTCGTGGAGGTCGCGCTCCCGCAGCCCGTGGGCACGACCGACCACGACGATGGAGTCGAGCTGCACCGCCTTCACCGTCAGCTGGAGCTCGACCACCACCGACTCGGTGGGCCCCACGTCCACCTTGGCTCCGGCGATGCTGTCGTATCCCAGCCGCGACGCGTGCACCCGGTAGGTGCCCGATGCCGGGAGGGGCAACGCGAAGCGCCCCGACTGGTCGGTGAGGACCGGCCCGTGAACGCGTCCCGCGGAATCCACGACGGCGACGGCGGCGCCGTCGATGGCCGAGCCGCTGTCCTTATCGACGACGCGCCCCACGACCATCTGCGCGGTCGCGGGGCGGGAAATCGCCAGAAGAGCCAGCAGGAGGCAGGCCTCTCCCGGAGTCGGAAACCTCAAGGGCCGCGGGACATCAGCCGCCGCCGTGCCGGCCGCGGCGCGGTGCGGCCCTGCTCACGCTGCCCCCGCTGCTGCGGCGCGGAGCGGAGGCCCTGGGCGCTCGGACCCGGGGTGCCGCGCTGCCGGCCCGGGATCGAGGACTCGGTGACGGGCGAGGAGCCCAGCCGCGGCTCGGGGTCGCCCGCGTCGGTGCCGGCCGCGTCGCTCGCGTCGGTGTCGGGCGGGTCGTCCGCGGGGCGACAGAGCGAGTGCCCGAGGGCCGGGACCGCTGCCACGTGCCGGGAGAGGGTTGGTTCCGCGGTGCGCTACGCACCCCGGGCCGAGCCTGTGGCTGGCCGACGCGGGACGACCCCGGCGAGAACCGCGACGAAGGCGTCGTCGACCCGGCGCGGCCGGAGCCGGCGGGGATGGACCGCCCGTACCCCGCCGACCCCGGCACGCCCCTCACCGGCGCGCGGCCGACGCGCTCGGATCTGGGAAGCCGGTCCGTGGGCCGGCGAATACGGGCTGCTGGACGTGCGGCCGGAGCTCCACCGGAGGGCCGCCCACTGACGGACGGCGTGCCCGTCGCGAAGGCCCATCCACCGACGGACCGTGCGGAGCCCCCCGACGTCCGTCCGACGGCGGCCGGCGCTCTTCCGGAAGGCCGGGCGTTGCCGGACGGCGCGGCGCGGCCGGAAGGCCTGCCGCTCGTGGCGGGTACGGCTCTGCCCGAAGGCCTGCCGTTGCCGGACGGCGCGGCGCGACCGGAAGGTCGTCTGCTCGTGGCGGGTACGGCTCTTCCGGAAGGCCGGGCGTTGCCGGACGGCGCGGCGCGGCCGGAAGGCCTGCCGCTCGTGGCGGGTGCGGCTCTGCCCGAAGGCCTGCCGTTGCCGGACGGTACGGCCACGCGGGGAGCTCCGGTGCGGGGATCCGCGATCCGTCCTCCGCTGGTGGGGCTCCTCGTGGCACCACGAGGCTGCGCGACGCGCCCCGAAGTCCCTGAGCCGCTCACGCCGCTCCTGGGGCCCGCGTCACCCCTCACCGTGCCCGGGTCCCCCCAGCCGGGAACACCAAGGGGATTGCCCTGCACCACCGGGGCGCGGGGATCCCGCGTCGGAGCGGGAACCGCAGCCGTGGTCGTGGTCCCCCGCCGGTGCGCGGTGCGCCCGGTGTTCCCGCCCGTGGGGTTCTCGACGTAGGTGGGACCGTGGCGCACAAGCGGGGACGGCCGGTACACGCCCCAACCACCGTGCCGGCCTCCGGCGTACACCACGCGCGTTCCGCCGTAGCCGTAGTAGCCGCGTCCCCAGCCGGCACGCGCACCCCACGTGTTCCAGTACCCGGCCCAGGGGTCATAGGACCAATAGGGGCCCCACGGCGTCGCGAAGGGGTCCGCCATGTATACGGAGAGGGTCGGGCCGTACCAACTCGAGAAGCCGAACCCGAACCCGAAGCCGAACCGCCAGGGGCGGTAGGCGGGATAGCCCCACGGCGTCCCCCACATGGGCGCGAAGGCGACGCAGTCGCCGTCCCAGGGGTCCCAGTAGGGATCCCAGTACGAATCCCAGCAACTCGCGTTCCCATACCCATACCCGTACCCGGGATGGCCTCGATACCCCCGCTGCCATCCGTCGTAGGTGTCGGAGTAGATCCCGTACGGGCTGCCGTAGGAATGGGCCCAGTTGAGTCCGAGGGAGAGGCCGAAGAACATGCTGCCCGGGGCCAGGGCTCCACCGCCGAAGCCGAACCCGACGCCATCGAACAGGGAACCTGCGCCGACGGAGGCCACGAAGCGGGTCTGAGCCTGAGCGTCGCGAGCCGGCAGAGCCAGGGCGGCGGCGAGGATCAGCGTCATTGAGCACGACGTCACGTTACGCACGGTGTCCTCCCTTCGACTGCGACTGGTTCGAAATCTAGGCAGGTGCACGCCTCGTGCCAGGGCCCCGGCTTGTGGAAAACCGCTCTATGGCGCCATTTGCGGAAGATCGACGGATGTACGGCGGCGTGGCGGTGTCACGCAGGGGTGACACCACGCCGCCCCGTCGGGACACGCAGGAGGGGTGAAGCTGCGGCCCCGGCGGGGTCCTCCGGAAACCCGGGGAGCGCTGAGGCGTATCAGTGAGCATCGCATCGTCCCGGTGCCCCATATGGCGGTTCCCGGGAGGAGCGAACGGGCACGGAAGAGGGGGGGTCCCGGAAGAGCGCCTTGCCGTTTGGCGCAAAACGGTGAAGATTCCAGAGTCCGTCGGCGCGTGAAGCGTCGTTGTACAGCGGCCCACCCGGCCAGCTGACCGGACAGTTCCCGCTCGACTTCCGAGCCCGGAGTTCATTCTCCCGAAGGCCGTACGCTGGTGTATCCGCGCCGCGACGCCCTTTCCCGGTAACATGGGTTCAGACGTGCCCGAATCGCCCGACATGCAGACAGGCGAGAGCGACAAGTCCAAAGGACGGCGTGGTGGCAGACACCGCCGCCGTGGACGGCGCCCGCGCCGGCGGTCCCACGACCGCACAGACGGCAACAACGCAGGCAACGGCAACAACGAGGACTTCCCTCCGCTGACCGAAGACCCGGAGCAGCTCGAGGCGGAATCCCGGCCGTTGGGCCTCCTCGAGGTGCTGAACAGCGGCTCCGGCTTCATCCGCCGGCGCGAGTCCAGCTACACACCCGGCAAAGACGACATCTACGTCGGCTCACGCATCGTCCAGAAGTTCGGCCTCCGCACGGGGGACGAGCTCATGGGCGTGGTGAGCAACCAGGTGCGGAACGGGAAGAGCGCTCCGCTGGCGTACCTGGCCCGGGTGAACGACAAGGTGCCGGACGACCTCAAGCGCCGTCCCGAGTTCCAGAGGCTGAGCGCGATGCACCCGGACTCCCAGCTCGTGCTGGACTGCGGTCGCACCGTGCGCGGCCAACCCGACTACACCAACCGGGTCATCGACCTGTTCTGTCCCTTCGGAAAGGGGCAGCGGGCGATGATCGTGGCGCCGGCCAAGGCGGGGAAGACGACGGTCCTGCAGGCGGTGGCCGAGGGGATCGTCACCAACAACCCGGAGTGCCACCTGCTGATCCTGCTCGTGGACGAGCGTCCCGAGGAGGTCACGGAGATGGAGGCGTGCGGCTTCGGAGAGGTCATCGCCTCCACCTTCGATCGCTCGGCGGAGCGCCACACCCAGGTGGCGGAGATGACGCTGGAGCGGGCGCGCAGGCGGGTCGAGCAGGGTGAGGACGTGGTCATCATCCTCGACTCCATCACCCGGCTGGCACGGGCCCACAACACGGTGGAGGAGGGGAGCGGACGGACGCTCTCCGGCGGGCTGGACGCCCAGTCGCTGGAAAAGCCCAAGCGTTTCCTGGGGAGCGCCCGCAAGATCGCGCCGGACCAGGGGGGCGGGTCCCTGACCATCATCGCCACGGCACTGGTGGACACCGGGTCGCGCATGGACCAGGTGATCTTCGAGGAGTTCAAGGGCACGGGCAACAGCGAGCTGGTGCTGTCCCGGGAGCTGGCGGACAAGCGCATCTATCCGGCCATCGACCTGAACAGCTCCGCCACCCGGAAGGAAGAGCTCCTCCTGGACGACGACGCGCTCTGGCTCTCGCGGGCCATGCGCCGACAGCTCGCCGGGGTGGGTCCCACCGACGGCATGAACGAACTCTTGAACATCATGCGGAAGACCCGGACGAACCAGGACCTCATCGCCTGGGCGCGGCAGCAGGGCTGACGGCGGTCAGGCGCCGGAGCGCTTCGCCTCCGGCACTCTTGCCGTGTCGGCTCCCGAAGGCACGGCCGGTGCGGCCGGCGCCGCCGTCGCGGAGTCGGCGGGCGCGTCGGGGTCGGCGCCCTTCTCGACGAGGGCCTTCAGCGTCGCCAGGTCGTTCTGCAGCTGGGCGCCCTGGACCCTCTTCATGGCCCGCGCCCAATATCCCATGAGAGGGTTGTGCCCGAAGTCCCCCTTCTCGCGCCACGTGAGCAGGGTGCGGCCGTCGTGCTCGTGGAGCAGGAGGGTCCCGTCGGTGCGCATCGTTCCTCTCTGGACCTCCACGCGGTAGCGCACCACCCGGGGGGCATCGGCCTCCACCACCTCGAAGTGCCCGTCGCCCACGTTCGGATCGTTCCAGGACATGGTGGCGCCGACGCCGTGGGCGGGACCCGCCGTGACGAGCCCGGAGTCCGGCCAGTCAGGAGTCCACCGGGTCCAGGCCCGCGGTGAATCGAGCCAGGGGAAGACCGCCTGCGCGGGCGCGTCGATCTCGGCAGAACGCTCGGTGCTCCAGGTGCCCGGAAGCAGGAATCCCACCACCAGGACGAGCACGAGGAGCCCGGCGAGGCCGCCGAGGACCGCTGCTCCCAGTCCGAACGGGGGCGTGCGCGCGCTCACCGGCCCACCGGAGCCGGGCGGTGGGCCTCCACGTCGCGCACGATGGGCTCGAGCACCTTCCAGACGTTGTGGGCCACGATGCGCTCTCCCTCCGCGTTGGGGTGGATGCCGTCGGCCTGGTTGAGCGCGCGCACGCCGCCGACGCCCTGGAGCAGGAAGGGAATCAAAGCGGTGTGCCGTTCCCGCGCCACCCGGGGGAACACGGCGCGGAACGCCCGAGTGTACGCCGCGCCCAGGTTCGGCGGAGCCTCCATGCCCGCCAGGACGATTCGAGCATGTGGGTAGTGGGCCCGGGTGCTGTCGATGATGGCCAGGAGGTTCCGCTGGGTGGCCCGGGGGTCCTGACCCCGGAGGCCGTCGTTGGCGCCGAGCTCCAGGACCAGGATGTCGAGGGGGTCCTTGAGCACCCAGCCGATGCGGCTCAGGCCGTCGGCACTGGTGGCGCCGGAGACGCCGGCGTTCACCGTGCGGATGGGCAGGCCGGCGGAGTCCGCCAGTTCCGCCACGCGTGAGACGTAGGTATCCTCCGTGCGGACCAGCCCCAGGCCGGCCGTGAGGCTCGTGCCCAGGAACACCACCATGGGGCGCGAGTCAACGGGGGAGGGGCGCGCGGTGTCCCCTGCCGACGGAGGGGCCCGCGTCGGCTGCGACGCCACGGGCGGTGCGGAAGCGTTGGCCCCGGCACGTGTCGCGCCGCCGCCGTTTCCCCCGGTGCCGGCCCCACTGCAGGCGGTCAAGACCAGGCATGAGCTCAGGAGGAAGCGCGACGTCATGATGATCGTGGCCCAGGGCCTCGAGAAGACATATACGAGCGGCGGCAGGCCCCTCCCCGTGCTGCGCGACATCGATCTGGAGGTGGCGCCGGAGTCCTTCGTGGCGGTCGTCGGACCGTCGGGGAGTGGCAAGACGACGCTCCTCGGACTGCTGGCCGGACTCGACGTGCCCTCCGCCGGCCGGGTGGTGCTTGACGGGCAGGACCTGTTCGCTCTTACCGAAGACGAGCGTGCGGGGTTTCGTGCCGAGCGCGTGGGCTTCGTGTTCCAGACCTTCCATCTGCTGCCCACCCTCACCGCGCTGGAGAACGTGTTGGTTCCCCTCGAGCTCCGCGGCGGCGGCCGGGGCCTCCGGTCCCGGGCGACGGAGCTGCTGGATCACGTCGGCCTGGGAGACCGCATGCACCACTACCCGGCTCAGCTCTCCGGCGGCGAGCAGCAGCGGGTCGCTCTCGCCCGGGCCTTCGCCAACCAACCCCGGATCCTGTTCGCCGACGAGCCCACGGGGAACCTCGATCAGGAGACCGGGGCGGCCATCGTGGCCATGCTCGGGGAGCTGAACCGCGAGGCCCGGACCACCCTGGTGATGGTCACCCACGACCACGCGCTGGCGGAGCGCGCCCACCGGATCGTGCGCCTGGCGGGAGGATGCATTGTGGCGGACGAGGAGGCCGGCGCTCCCGCGCCGTCCGCCGACGGTACCGACTCCGCGGCCCCCCGTCCGTGAAGCTCGGCTTCGCACTCCGCCTGGCCGTCCGGGAGAGCCGCCACGGCTTCCGGAGGGTGGGGGTCTACATGGCTGCCATCACCCTGGGCGTGGCGGCTCTGGTGGCGATCCACTCCTTCCGTGACGACGTGGCACGCTCCGTACAGGAGGAGGCGGACGTCCTCATGGGTGCGGATGCGCGCTTCGAGGCGAATCGACCGCTGCCCGACTCGGTGACCCACATCATCGACTCCCTGTCGGCGGCCGGCGTGGACGTGTCCCGGGTCACCACGACGCTCTCCATGGTGCTCGCCCCGAAGAGCGGCGACGTGCGTCTCCTCCAGGTGCAGGCGCTGCAGGGCGGCTTTCCCTTCTACGGCGAGGTCGAGACCACCCCGGCCCATTCCTGGGGACGGCACGCCCGCGAGGGAGTGGCCCTGGTGGACCCCGCGGTGCTCACACAGCTCCAGATCTCCCTGGGCGACACGCTCGCGGTGGGACGGGTGCGGGTGCCGGTGGTGGCCACGGTGGAGAACACTCCCACCGACCTGGGCTATCAGACCGCGGTGGGTCCCCGCGTGTACGTGTCTCAGGCGACCCTCGACTCCGCCGGACTCCTGGGGTTCGGCAGCCTCGCCCGCTACGCCGTGTACCTGCGCATGCCCGACGAAGGCGCCAGGCACGCCCTGCGTCAGCGCTACTCGAGCGTGCTGCGGGCCACCGACGTGAGCTTCCGCCTGGCGGAGGACCAGGCACACCGGCTCTCGAACTCAATCCGGTTCCTCGGGCGCTTTCTCGGGCTCGTGGGCCTGAGCGCCCTCCTCCTGGGCGGCATCGGCGTGGCCTCCGCCGTCCAGGTCTACGTGCGTGAGCGCCGCCCGGCGGTGGCGGTGTTGCGCTGCCTGGGCGCCGACCAGTGGACGGTGTTCGCCGCCTATGTCCTGCAGGCGGCGGCGCTGGGGCTCATCGGCTCGGGCGTGGGCGTGGCCCTGGGGGCGGCGACGCAGCGTGTGCTCCCGGTGCTCCTGGCGGGCGTCCTGCCGGTGCCGGTGAGCACGCGCTTCTCGCCGGCTGCCGCCGCGGCGGGCGTGGGCATCGGCGTGTGGGTGGCGGTGGTCTTCGCCTTCATTCCCCTGCTGGAGATCAAGGACGTCCCGCCGCTGCAAGCGCTGCGACAGGACTTCGAGCCGCCCCGCCGCCGCCGCGACCCGTGGCGCATTGGCGCGTACAGTGCGCTCCTGGCGAGCGTCTTCCTCCTGTGTGGCGTAGAGGCCCCGGAGACCAGCGTGGGGATGGTCTTCGCCGTGGCCCTGCTGGTCACCGTGGCCCTGCTGGCGGCCGTGGCGTGGGGGCTCACGCGCCTCACGCGTCGCTTCTTCCCCAAGCGGGCATCGTATCCGGTGCGCCAGGGTGTCTCGAACCTGTTCCGGCCGCACAACCAGACGCTTTCCGTGACCCTGGCGCTGGGCTTCGGTGCGTTCGTGGTGGGCACGGTCATGCAGGTCGAAGGGAGCCTCCTGGACGACCTCACGGTGTCCTTCGGGCAGGGGCGTCCGAACGTGCTCCTCTTCGACGTCCAGAAGGACCAGGTGGACAGCCTGCGTACTCTGTTGCCGGCCTCCGCCCGCGCTGGATTGGAGGTCACGCCCCTCATCATGTCGCGGATCACGGCCATCGACGGGCGCACGACCGCGGAGCTCCGCTCGGATTCCATGATCCCAAGGGAGGAGCGTCCGCGACGCTGGGCGCTCAGGCGGGAGTATCGCAACACGTACCGGGCGAAGCTCGGCAGCGCGGAAACGCTGGTGGCCGGACGCTGGTGGGACGGCACCCCAGCGGCGGGTGACAGCGGTCGGGCCGTGACCGCCGGGGACCTCGTGCCGGTATCGCTGGAGGAGGGCATCGCACAGGATCTGAAGGTGGGCCTGGGAGACACCATCTCCTGGAACGTGGGCGGCATGCCGGTGGAGTCGGTGGTCACCAGCATCCGGCACGTGGAGTGGAGCCGGCTCCAGCCGAACTTCTTCGCCATCTTCAAGCCCGGCTACATCGACGACGCACCTCAGACCATCATCATGCTGGTACGCATCCCCGACCCCACTCGGCGGGCGGACTTCCAGCGAGCTCTGGTGCACGTGTTCCCCAACGTGTCGGCGCTGGACTTCTCCCGGGTCCAGGAGGCCATCGACAGCGTGCTCTCCCGGGTGCGCACGGCGGTGACCTTCCTCGCACTGTTCAGCGCGCTGGCCGGCATCCTGGTGCTGGTGGGGGCGCTGGCGACGTCACGCCTGCAGCGTACGCGTGAGGGCGCGCTCCTCAAGACCCTGGGTGCGCGGCGTACGCAGGTGCTCACCGTGCTCTTCACCGAATATCTGGCCCTGGGCACGCTGGCCACGGCGGCGGGGCTGGCGCTGGCGTGGATCGCCTCGGCAATCATGGTGCCTCACGTGTTCCAGGTGACCTTCCACACCCATGCGGTGCCGCTGCTGGTGATCTGGGGAGCGGTGGCGGGACTCACTCTGGCCGTGGGGCTCGCGGGATCCCGAGGGCTTCTCCGCCGGCCTCCGCTGGCGGTGCTGCGGGAGGTGCCGGAGTAGGGAAGGGGGGGTAGGGACGTCGCGGCGCTGCGCTACGCCGTCTCCGAAGCGTGCGCCTCGAGGACCTCGGGGGGAACCTCGAGAACGGTGTCGTTGCGGCACGCGTCACACGTCAGGGTGTGCGGATTCCTGAGACGCCCGGGGCGCACGTGGAGCTCGGCGCCGCACCGTGGGCACGTCCCCTCGAGTCCCGTAAGGGTGAAGTGCCACTTCCAGCGGCGGCGTGCCAGGAAGAAGCCCCCGCCCAGGACCGCGAGGACCCAGGGAGCGTGGGGCGGGATCACGCCCACCATGGGGACCAACACCAGCGTGACGAGGACGATGGGGACCGAGCCGCGGAGCCGCCACGCCCTGGGGCGGGGGAGCAGGTGGACGCGTGCGGAGGTGGGATCGAAGCCGAAGAGGGTGACGTGCGCCTCGGCCTCGAAGGTGCCGTCGAGGTCGGGATCTGGAGTGGGATCTGGCACGATGTTCGGTCGGAGGGAGCGACAGCGACGTGCAGGCCATCGCGGCGTCAGGAGCCCAAATGTATGCTCCCCGACGCCTGGGTTCCACGCCCCGTGAAGCGCGGCGCAAGCCTACTGCTGTAGTCTTTCCGGCCGCGGGACGCTTGACACGGGGCGAGGTGGCACGAGCATTCGAGCTTGGGGAACGGGGCCCCGAAGCGGCCCTCGAACCGAGCTTCCTTCCAGGCAAGATCGAGTCCAGTGACCGACACTTCGACGACGGCTCCGGAACGGGCCGTGCTGTCGCGGGAGCTCAGCGAGCTCCTCGTCGAGCTTTCCATCGGCGTGCACCGCCACGCGATGTATCCCGCGGGGCACCCGTCGCTGGACCCCGTTGTGGACAACGTCCTGGGACGTCTCACCGGGATTCTCGAGGATCTAGGAACGCTGCGCATCGGCGTCGCGCGGCGTCAGCTCCTGGTGGAGGGGGTGGTCACCGACCAGAAGCACCCCGTCCTCGCCGACCTGGCGGGTCGCATCCATGACCACCAGCTCGGAGCCGTGTCGTTCGACAGGGGAGTGACCGCCACGGACGTCGCGGGTCTTCTGCACGCGCTGGCGAGCGACAGCGAGCACGGCGGAACCCCTCTCGGATTCCTGCCGCCGGAGGAGTTCCCGCACTGGGAGCGTGCCCACCTGCATCGGCGGGGTTACGAGCATCTCGAGATCAGCGGGGAAGCCGGTGGGGAGCGCGCCGGCACGGAGCCCGCCACACTGCTCTGGCTCGGGTTGGCACGGGCGGCCCTGATGTCGGAAGAGCTTCCGGACACCGTCCCGGACGTCGCCACCCTCGCCCGGCGCATAGCCGGACACCTTGGGGAGTCGGGGTATGCCCAGGCCGTCGCCGGCCATCTCCTCCGGCTCGCCGAGGGGCTGAAGGGCGCCCGCGGCAGCGAGGCAGAGGAGGCCCGCAGGCGCGTGTCCGAGCTCCTGAACGAGCTCGACGACGACACCCTGAGCAGGCTGGTGAGCGTCGCGGGGAGCCCGGCGCAGCGGAAGCGCTTCTTGCTGGATGCCGGCCAGACCCTCGCCGCGGACGCCGTGATGAAGGTCCTTCGCGCGGCCGCCGCGGCGTCCGCGCAGACCATCTCCCACTCCATGACCCGCCTGCTCACGAAGCTCGCCGCGCACGCGGCGCAGGGAAGCGACACGGTGCGGTCCCAGGCCGATGCCGCCCTCAGGGAGAACATCGAGGCGCTCATCGAGGGATGGGAGCTCGAAGACCCCAACCCCGACGCGTACACCAACGTGTTGGACTCCATGTCCCGCGCGGCGCCGCTCTTCCAGGAGTCCGACTCCCGGGACCGGCGTCTGTCGGGTGCGGACCGCCTCGTCCAGATGGCTCTCGAGGTGGACGCGTATGGGCCCATCGTGGGGAAGGCGCTCTCCGACGTCCTGGAGGAGGCCGGCGCCAGGGCGCTCCTGGCCATGCTGCGGGAGGCTCCCGAAGGCAGCGAGGTCGGGGAGCGGATCCGCAGTCGGCTCACGAGCCCCTCCCTGTTCCGGCACCTGGTGGGCTCGGGGCGCGTCGACGCCGAGTCCCTGCGGATGCTCATCGAGCGCATGGGCTCCGCGGCGGTGGACCCTCTCCTGGACGTGCTGGCGGATTCCGACTCGCGCTCCGTGCGGCGCCTGGTCTTCGACGCGCTGGTTGGCATGGGTCCGTTCGTGGCGCAGCGCGCCGTGGAGCGCCTCCAGGACGGCCGCTGGTTCGTGCTCCGCAACATGCTCTCCCTCCTCCAGCGTCTGCAGCACGTCCCCGACGACTTCGACGCCCAGAAGCTCATGGAGCACCCCGATCCGCGGGTGCGTAGGGAGGCTCTTCCCCTGGCGCTGCGAAAGCCGGGCGTGCGCGAGCGGGTGTTGGTTGCGGCCCTGGCCGACGACGACGAGCGCATGGTGCGCATCGCCTTGCTGGAGGTGCAGGAGCAGGTTCCGGATCCGGTGGTTCCCACCCTGGTGAACCGCGTCGTGCGGGCCGAAGCACGGGCCGCGGAGATCCGCGCTCTCGGGGCCCGGGTCCTGGGACGGGTGCGCTCGCCACTGGCGGTCAGCGCCCTCCTCGATCTCGTCACCTCGGGCAAGACCCTCTTCGGGAGGATGCGCATGGCCGCGCCGTCCCCTGCGGTGTTGGCGGCGCTGCGGACCCTCGCCGAAGCGTGGTCCGACGACGCCGATGCCCAGGAGGTGCTCCGCATGGCCCAACGGTCCAGGGACCCGGAGGTCCGCAGCGCCGTGCGTGCCGAGGGCGGAGGCCCGACATGAGCGCCGAGGTGGACTTCCTGACGGGGATGGCCCAGGCCATCTCCACGATGACGCTCTACGAGGACGGGCATCCCGCCCGCGAACGGGCCATCGACCGCGCCTACGCCGCGCTCACCGATCTCCAGGACGAGAGCGCCACGCGGGCCTTCACGTTCCTGGGCGACGAGATCGTGCTGGATCGCCGGCCGCTCCGGGAGCTCAAGCACTGGGATTGGGGGGGACGCCTCGCCGGCGTAGGCATCCAGCGCCTGGAGCTCACCGGTCGGGTCACCCGCGAGGACTTCGATGCCTTCCTGGAGGAAGCGTTCAACCGGCTCACGGGTGCGATGGTGAGCTCCGCGGCCGTGCGCCAGGGTCGGCCCACGAACATCCGTTACGGCGAGGTCGGTCTCAGGGGAAGGGACGAGGCGGAGGGCACGGCCGGGGAGGCGGTATCGCTGGCCACGTTGGGATACTCCCTGGAGGAGGAGATCCAGGCCATCGAGTGGCTCCACGCCGAACTCAAGGACGAGCGCCAGCTCCACCTCCTCGAGGCGGAGGGGATCGTGCGATCCCTCTCCGTGGCGATGCACGGCGACCGGGCCTTCCTCATTCCCATGCTGCGCCTGAAGGAATTCGACCAGTATACAGTGACCCACACGCTGAACGTGGCCGTGCTCACCATGGCTCTGGCCGAGTACCTGGGGCTCGGTCCCCGGGAGGTGCGCGGCTTCGGGATCGCGGGGCTCCTCCACGACCTCGGCAAGGTGAGGGTGCCCCTGGAGATCCTGAACAAGCCGGGGAAGCTCTCGGACCAGGAGCGCCTGGTCATCGAGACCCACCCCGTCGAAGGCGCGCGGATCATCCTCCAGACCGAGGAGCACCTGGACCTCGCCGCCGTCGTCGCGTACGAGCACCACATCCGCATCGACGGAGGGGGCTACCCGGGGCTCCGCTATCCGCGGTCTTGTCACCAGGCCAGCAACCTGGTGCACGTGTGCGACGTCTTCGATGCGCTGAGAACGCACCGGCCGTACCGGGAGGCGTGGCCCACCGAGCGGGCCCTGGGCATCATCGAGGAAGGAGCGGGACCCGAGTTCGACGCCGACATCGCCCGGGCCTTCGTCACGATGATGCGCCAGTGGGAGGACCGCGTCGCCGAGGTGGGCACCGACGATCCCGAGCTGCGGCTGGGCGGAGGGAAGGCGCCGGAAGCGAGCGCCGAAGCCCCCTAGCGGGGTGCTTCCCTTGTTCAGCACCCTGTTAGCCCCGGAAGGCCCTCAGCCTGCGCCCCGCCTCGCGCAGCGTCTCCACGCGCTTGCAGAACGCGAAGCGTACCATGGTGCCACCGCGCTCCG
>Ga0307418_1000009_pt1 | contig 70076 bp, 60 predicted proteins | sample SalMarWE160220MG_2_FD_202160 | JGI IMG/M metagenome (GOLD analysis project Ga0307418, IMG submission 202160) | Salt marsh sediment microbial communities from the Plum Island Ecosystem LTER, Massachusetts, United States - WE1602-20 | ecosystem: Environmental > Aquatic > Marine > Intertidal zone >...
CCTCGAAGCTCGGCGCATAGCCCCGATCGGCGATGAAACCGTCGATGTAGTCCAGAATCTCCTTCTGGCGCTTCGTGAGGGGCATCTGTCCGCCTCCATCCGGTGGGAACCCGAACAGGAACCGAACAAGGATACCCGAACGTTGCCCGAAGCGCAAGGATCCGGGTCGCTGCCCGGAGTGCTCGCCGCCATCGTGCGCACCAAGCGGGAGGAGCTCACCGCCCTCCGGCGCCGCGGTGGCGCCCTGGAGAAGAGGGCACAGGCGGCCCCGCCGCCGCGCGACTTCCGGAGGGCCGTCGCCGGTAGCTCGGATGTGGCCGTCATCGCCGAGTGCAAGCGGCGCTCCCCGGGGGCGGGAGAGATCCGTCCGGGGCTGGACGCGGCGTCCCTGGCCCGCTCGTACGAGGCGAGCGGCGCTTCGGCGCTGAGCGTCCTCACGGACTCGACCTACTTCGGCGGGACCACCGACGACCTCGAGGCCGTGAGGGCCGCGACGTCCGTTCCGCTCCTGCGCAAGGACTTCACGCTCGACCCGTTGCATGTGGTGGAGGCACGGGCGGCGGGCGCGGATGCCGTGCTGCTCATCGTCCGCATCCTCGACGATGCCAGTCTGCGCTCGCTCCGAGAGGAGGCGGAGGCGCTGGGTCTGGCGGCGCTGGTGGAGGCCCACGAGGCCGCCGAGGTCCGCCGGGCGCTGGACTCCGGAGCCCGCATCGTGGGGATCAACAACAGGGACCTGGCGACGTTCACCACGCGGCTGGAGACCACCCTCGAGCTCCTCGCGGAGGTTCCCGAGGACGTGGTGGTGGTGTCGGAGAGCGGGATCCGTGAGCGCGGTGACGTCCAGCGCCTCGGCGTTGCCGGCGTGCACGCCGTGCTGGTGGGCGAGGCGCTCCTGCGCAGCCCGGATCCGGGTGCCGCCGCCGCGGCTCTCGCGGGAGTCGCGCGGAGGGGGCGTGATGGGTGCTGAGGGTGCGGTTCCGTCGCGTGTGAAGATCTGCGGGCTGCGTCGCCGTGAGGACGTCCTGGCGACCGACGAGGCCGGGGCCGACTACGTCGGCGTGATCCTCAGCGCGGGCTTCGCCCGCTCGGTGGACCTCGGCGACGCTCCGGGCCTCGTGGAGGGCGTGCGCGCGGCGCCGGTGGCGGTCCTGGTGGACGAATCGGCCGAAGATGCCGCGGTGCGGGCGGAAGCCCTGGGCGCCCGCGTGCTCCAGCTCCATGGCTCCGAGCCCGAGGATGTAGTGCGTGAGCTCTCGAGGTCGGGACGCTGGACGCTCTGGAAGTCCGTCCGGGCGCGCGCAGGCGACGACGTGGACCGGGCGGTGGATCGGTACGGGCCCTGGGTGGACGGCCTCCTCGTGGAGGGTTGGAGGGAAGGCGTCGTCGGAGGGGGTGGCGTGAGCCTGCACCCGGAGCGCTTCGCCAACCTCCGGTCCAGGGTCCCGTCGGGCCTGGACGTCGTCCTCGCGGGAGGGCTGGATCCGGACAACGTCGCCGGCGCGGTGGCACGCTTCGGCCCCGACGTGGTAGACGTGAGTTCCGGCGTGGAGACGGAGCCCGGCCGGAAAGGCCACGAGCTCGTCCGTCTCTTCGTCCGGCGTGCCCGCGCCGCCGCCCGGGAGGCGACCGGGGAGGATGCTCACGCCACCCCTTCGAGGAGGGAGCCGTCGTCGTGACCGTCGCGACCGAGACGACAAGAGGTTCGGGCAGATTCGGATCGTTCGGGGGCCGCTACGTCCCCGAGACCCTCGTTCACGCCCTGGACGAGCTGGAAGCGGCCTATGCTGCGGCCACATCCGACCCGGTGTTCACGGCGGAGCTGGACGGGCTCCTGGCCGACTTCGTCGGTCGCCCGACGCCGCTGCAGCGGGCTCCCAGGCTGGGCGACGCCGCGGGTCACCCCGCGGTCTATCTGAAGCGTGAGGACCTGAACCACACCGGGGCCCACAAGATCAACAACACCCTGGGCCAGGCTCTCCTGGCGCGGCGCATGGGCAAGCGCCGGATCATCGCGGAGACGGGCGCTGGCCAGCACGGAGTCGCCACGGCCACGGCGTGCGCGCTCTTCGACATGGAGTGCGTCGTCTACATGGGGCAGGAGGACGTGGAGCGGCAGGCGCTGAACGTCTACCGCATGGAGCTGCTGGGTGCCGAGGTGCGGCCCGTGCAGTCCGGCACCCGCACCCTCAAGGACGCCACCAACGAGGCCATCCGGGATTGGGTCACCAACGTGGAGTCCACCCACTACATCATCGGGTCGGTGGTGGGGCCGGATCCGTTCCCGCGGATGGTCAGGGACTTCCAGGCCGTCATCGGCCGTGAGACCCGCGCCCAGATCCTGGAGACGGAGGGGCGGCTCCCGGCCGCGGTGGTGGCGTGCGTAGGGGGCGGCTCCAACGCCATGGGCATCTTCCACGCGTTCGTCGCCGACCGGGAGGTGGATCTCCTCGGCGTGGAGGCCGCGGGGGAAGGGATTGACACCGGGCGGCACGCGGCCTCCCTTGCCGCCGGAGCGCCTGGTGTCCTTCATGGATCGCTGAGCTATCTTCTGCAGGATGCCGACGGACAGGTTGCTCCCGCCCACTCCGTATCCGCCGGGCTGGACTATCCTGGGGTGGGCCCGGAGCACTCGTTCCTGAAGGACACCGGCCGAGCATCTTACACGTCCGTGACCGACGCGGAGGCGCTGAGTGCCTTTCACCGACTGGCACGCCTGGAGGGGATCATTCCGGCGCTGGAGTCGGCCCATGCGGTGGCCCACGTCTTGCGTGACGGTCGACGGTACGAGGATCGAGGTCCCCTCGTGATCTGCCTGTCCGGACGCGGGGACAAGGACGTCGCCCACGTGGCTCGGGTCGAAGGCCTGGGCCCACTGATCTGAGCGAAGACATGGCCGAGCTCGAGGACACGGTAGGCACCTCTCCGCCCGACCCCTCGGGGCCGGACGGTGAGATCGGCCTGCCCCTCGAGCAATGCCGTGATCTGTTCGTCGTCCTGGGCAAGGCCTTCCGGGCCTACCAGCTCTACGACGAGAACAACCCCGTCCGCCACCGCTTCATCGAGAGCCTGCGCCAGGCGTTCCAGGATCTGTGGACCGAGCTCGACGGGCTGACCCTGACGGTGGAGGAGGACCGTCTCCTTCTGGAGGGGGAGGAGGTCTACCAGACCGAGGCGCGCGGCGACTCCCTGGCCTTTCTCTTCTATAAGGACGGCGTCCGCGAGATCACCTTCATCCCGGGCCTCGAGAGCGAGGAGCTGGAGTCCTTCCTGGGCGTGCTCCAGCGAGCGCGCAAGCTGCGTCCCGAGGGGGACGACCTGCTCACTGTGCTCTGGGAGCAGGACCTCCAGTACTTCCAGTACCAGTACGTGGACTTCCTCGCGGAGGGGGTGGGCTTGCCGGTCCCGGGAGGCGGGAACACCGAGGCCGAGCTCGCGAACGTGGTGCGGAGCGAGACCGAGGAGCTCGAGGGGGAGGAGGAGGAAGCGTCGGCGTCGGGGGAGCGCGTCGCCGAGACCGTACAGACGGTCAGCAGAGAGGACTTCAACCCGACCCTGTACGCCCTGGACCCCAGGGAGATGGCGGCCGTCGCGACGGAGATCGAGAAGGAGCTGAGCAGGGACGTGCGCAGCGACGTCCTCTCCGCCCTCTTCGACCGCCTCGAAGAGCCGGAGAATCGCGGCCGCCAGTCGGAGATCCTGGGGATCCTGCGCACGCTGCTGCCGGGCTTCCTCTCCAGGGGCCTGCTCGCGGACGCGACGCGTGCCCTCGAGGAGCTGCGGAAGCTCGAGGCCATGCCCGGCATCTTCGACGAGGAGCGGCTCGCGGAGTCCCGGGGGCTCCTGGACGAGGTGAGCTCCCCCGAGGCCATCGAGGAGCTCATCCAGGCGCTCTACGACGGGTCCATCCGGGCAACGCCGCAGCAGCTCGCGACCTTCCTGCGCTTCCTCCGCGCCGGCGCACTCTCCCCGCTGCTGCGGGCCTCGGAGACCGTGGACCACAAGGAGCTGAAGGCGGTGCTGCGCGCGGCGGTCCGGGGCATCGCCGAGCGCAATCGGGGAGCCGTCGTGCGCCTCATGGAGAACGACGATGCCATCCTCGCGTCGGGCGCCGCCCGCATCGCCGGCGACCTGCAGATCGAGGAAGCGGGGCCGGCGTTGGCGGGGCTGCTGGCACACCGCCACCCCGACGTGCGCCTCGCCGCCGTGGAGGCTGCGGTCACCCTGAAGGCCTCGACGGCCGCCGGTGCCCTGCAGCACACGCTGAACGATCCCGAGCGTGACGTGCGCATCGCCGCCGCGAAAGCCCTGGGCACCCTGCACTACCGGCCGGCTGCCAGACGCCTCGCCGAGATCGTCTCCAGCAAGGAGATCCGGTCGGCGGACATCTCGGAGAAGGTGGCGTTCTTCGAGGCGTACGGGATGGTGGCTGAAGCCGGCGCGGTGGCGATGCTCGACAGGCTCCTCAACGCCAAGAAGTTCCTGCGCAAGCGCGAGCCCTCGGAGATCCGGGCCGCAGCGGCCCTGGGTCTGGGCAAGGTGCCGGGCGAGGACGCACGGTCGTCGCTGATGAGGGCGTCGAACGAGGAAGACCCGGTGGTGCGCACGGCCGTGAACCGCGCCCTCAGGAACGAGGAGTGACGAGGTGGGTCGCGCGCCGCTGAACTACCAGGAGGAGGGCCGCAAGGTCCTCACCGCGTTCTACAGCGTGCTCAACGCGCTGCGCCTCTATCCCCTCGAGAACGACACGGTGCAGCAGGCTCTCGACGAGCTGCATGTTCTCATCAGGAGGATCGTCGATGCCGATGGGGGTGCCGAGCTGCGGGTCGTCGGCGACTTCTTCTTCCTGAACGAGACGCGACTCCGCCTGGATCTCTCGAACTTCGCGACGTTCGGCTCCTTCGCACGGGCACTCCAGGACCACGGCATCGGCGCGGTGGACGTGCTCCCCGACGTCGAGCGCAGCGAATGGGCGCCCTTCCTGTCCATGCTCCTGCACCAGCCCAGGACCGACGATCCGTACTCGGAGTTCATCGATCGGTTCGCCGGTGCGCCGGTGGAGCACATCGACGTCAGGCCGGAGCGGGACGTTCAGGAGCCGGAGCAGGACGAAGCGGCCCTCACCGCGGCGAAGCGCACGTACGCGCAGTCCGTGCAGGTGGCCAGGGACGCCCTGGGCGACGTGCGTCTGGGGAAGGCCGTGAACGTGCGGAAGGTCAAGCGCACGGTGCAGGGCATCGTGGACCAGGTGCTCTCGAACGAGTCGTCGATGGTCACGATGACCACGCTGCGCGACTTCGACGAGTACACGTTCACCCACTGCGTGAACGTGTGCATCTTCAGCGTGATCATCGGCCAACGTCTGGGATTGGACAAGCTGCAACTGTACGACCTCGGGCTCGGGGCGCTCTTCCACGACATCGGCAAGCAGCGGGTCGACGTGGACATCATCAACAAGCCGGGCGGCCTCACCGACGAGGAGTGGGTCCAGCTCAAGCAGCACACCACCGAGGGGCTGCTGGTGCTCTTCACCCTGCACGGGTTCACGGACGCACCGTATCGCCAGATGCTCATGGCGTACGAGCACCACATGAAGGTCGACCTCACCGGATACCCCGCGAACAATCGCCCTCGCCAGATCAGCCTCTTCTCGCGAATCGTGGCGGTAGCCGACGCCTTCGACGCGGGCACGTCGATCCGCAGCTACCAGTATCAGCCGTGGCCTCCCGACGTCGTGCTCAGGGAGATGCGCGACAACCCCAAGCGGGGCTTCGACACCCTGCTCGTGAAAGCGCTCATCACGGCGACGGGCGTATATCCTGTGGGAACGCTGGCCATCCTGGACACCCACGAGCTGGCCGTGGTCTCCGAGGTGAGCAAGAACCCGGAGCTTCTCCACCGACCGAAGGTCCGCGTCATCTCGGACCCGCGGGGAGTGCCCCTGGCCACGCCGCTCACCGTGGACCTGAGCCAGGACGATCCGGCGACGGGCCGCCCCGTTCGCACCATCATCAAGACGACGGACCCGCAGAAGTACGGGATCCGGGTGAGCGACTATCTGACGTGACCGCCCGTTCCATCGCGGAGGCGTTCGGACGGCGTCGGCGCGAAGAGCGCTCGGCACTCATACCCTACGTCACCGCCGGTCACCCGCATCCGGGCCTCACCGCCGAGATCCTGGGCGCGCTGGCCGCCGCCGGGGCAGATATCATCGAGCTGGGCGTTCCCTTCTCGGACCCCCTGGCCGACGGCCCCACGATCCAGCGTTCCTCCTTCCGGGCCCTCCAGGGCGGGACCACCGTGCATACGGTTCTGGACGAGGTGCGGGCCTTCCGCTCCGGAAGCGACGTCCCGGTGGTGCTTTTCTCCTACCTGAACCCCCTGGTCCGCTACGGCATCGACGCCTTCCTTGCCGACGCCCTGGCGGCGGGCGCCCAGGGGCTCCTCGTCACGGACCTCCCCCTGGGTGCCGACCCCGAGCTCGAGGGGCGCATCGGCACGTCCGGCCTCGACTTCATCCGGCTGGTGGCGCCCACCACGGATGCCGAGCGTGTCGCGCGCATCGCCGCGTCGTCCTCCGGCTTCCTCTACTACATATCCCGCACAGGGGTCACCGGCGCCCGGGCCTCCCTGCGCGACTCCCTGGCCGAGGAGGTGCGTGAGGTCCGGCGTGCATCCTCGATCCCGGTGGCCGTGGGGTTCGGCATCTCGACGCCGGAGCAGGCCGCGGCGGTGGCGCACCTGGCCGACGGCGTGGTGGTGGGGAGTGCCCTGGTCAGGACCCTGGAGGAAGAGGGCTTGGAGGCGGGTGCGGCGTTCGTGTCCGCCTTGCGCCGGGCCATGGACGGGGGCTGAGGCGCTCACCAGGGGGCTGGCGGAGGCGCGGCCCCTTCGCTCGGAGCGACGCGCCGTCACGCATGGAGCTCCATTGGGTTGCCGCGAGGGGCGCACGTCGAATCCTCGCTCAGAGCCCGCGCCTCCGCCCTTCCACGGCCTCCCGCCGGCCTCACTTCACCTCCTCACTCCGCCTCCCCCTCGGCGAGGCGCTCGGCGAGCTCCGGGTCCGGCGTCACGAACACCGTCCGCGCCCGCTCCATGACCACCCGCCCCGGAGGCGAGCCCCGGGGCTTGCGCACGTACTTCCGCAGGGTCCAGTCCACGGGCACGGTTCCAGAGGTGCGCGCCCTGGAGTTGAGTGCCGCCAGCACCGCCGCCTCGTGCAGATCCCTGGCCGGGGGGCTCTCCGTGCGCCCCCAGCGCAGGATCACGTGGGCGCCCGAGGCGTGGCGGGCGTGCAGCCATACGTCCTGCGGCGCGGAGTGTCGGAACGTGAGCTCGTCGTTGTGCCGCGCGCCCCTGCCGACGCGGATCTCCATGCCCCCCGAGCTTCGGTAGCTCCGATACGGAAGCGGGGAGCCGGAAGAGCCCTTACGGGCCGCTCGGTCCTGGGCCGGCCGGGGCAGGGCGCGGCGCACCTCCCTCTCCTCCGCCTCGCCGCGGCGGACGCGATCCAGCAGGTCTTCCAGGCGAGCCACCCGTGCCTCGGCCTCGACCACCAGGCCGGGGAGCCGCTCCCGGGCGCGCTCCGCCCGCGCTGCGCGCTCGTAGAGCGCATCGGCGTTCTCGTGGGGGGCGAGGCGTGGGTCGAGCTCCACCCGCACGGGACGTCCCTCGAAGTCCTCGAGGACGACCTCCGGGGAACCCGGCCGCACCGACGAAAGCCGTGCGAGCAGGAGGTCTCCCGAGGCTCGAAGGGAAGCCGGATCGGGCGCGCCTGCGAGCTCGGCACGGAGGCGGCTCACCCTGCGCGACTCGTGGTCCACACCGGCCTCCAGCGCCGCGACGAGCTCCGGTGCCAGGAGGGCTTCGGCGCCTCCCTGGAGGGCGGACGTCCATGCGTCCAGCGCTTCCAGGAGCGTGGCGTGACGGTCGGCCGGGATGCCGGGCAAAGGCCACGGATAGGGCTGCGGGCCACTTCGGGTCTGGAGCAGCACCGGCCGGGCCGGTGCGTCGTCGTGCGCCATGTCACGCCACAGGAGGTATCCGGCACGGAGCGCTTCGACGTCGGGCGGATCGCCGGGAGGCGTCAGCGCGTCGGCGTTCACCGACGACGTCCACGCTACGGTGCGTACCAGCTCGCGGCGTCGGACCGGGGCGGACGCGCCGGTGAGGATCTCCTGCCACCGCTCCAGGGAAAGCGGCTCCAGGCATCCCTCGCGCCCCGACGATGCGGGCGGGGCGTACGCCGAGCCCACCACCAGGTCGCGGCGGCCGCGGCGGCGCACGAGGACGTGGCGGATGCGCGCGTCGGCACCCTCCGTCACCACGAGGTTCCACTGGTTGCCGAGGAGCTCCACGCGGATGTCCAGCGCGCTCCGGCCGCGCCGGTTCGGGAGGATCTCCAGCACCACGATGCGCTCGTCGGCCGGAGAGCCGACGCGCTGCACCCGCCCGGTGAGGGGCAGGTCGCCGCTGGCCGGCTCGGCCGGCGGCAGGACCCGGGGAGCGCCCTGCGCCGGGTGCAGGGGCCAGTGGAGGGTGGCCTCACGGAAGAGAAGGGCCGCGTCCCGGGTGGACCCGTCCAGGCGCAGGGCGCGGAGACGCGCACCCCGGAGAGCCCCGTCGAGCTCCCGGGCGAGGTGGCGGACGAGCAACGGGTCCCAGAGCAGAGGCATCGATCAAGGTAATGGGGGGCCGGAGCGACGCGCGCCCCGCGAAAGCACGGGGGGATCGCGAGGTTTGACACCACCCCCGCGCGGATCTAGCGTCCTGGGTCGGCAAAGGGCCATTCATCCAAGGGTCGGAATCGATGCCCCACGGGGACAAGGGTCGAGGCGGCAGGGCGAGCATCCGGCGCCTCCTGGAGATGAAGCGGGAGGGCCGGCCCATCGTCGTGATGACGGCCTACGATTTCCTCTTCGCACGACTCCTGGAAGAGGCGGAGGTGGACCTCATCCTCGTGGGAGATTCCCTCGGCCAGGTGGTCCTGGGGTACGATTCCACCATCCCCGTCACGCTGGACGACATGATCCATCACGCCCGGGCGGTGAAGCGCGGCGCTCCGGAGACCCTCGTGGTGTTGGACATGCCGTTCATGACCTATCAGGCCTCGGTGGAGGACGCGCTCCGTAATGCCGGCCGCGGCCTGAAGGAGGCCGGGGTGGAGGCGGTGAAGATCGAGGGCGGCCACGAGCGCACGTGCGAGGCCGTCCGGGCCCTGGTCGCCGCCGGCATCCCGGTCATGGGGCACATCGGCCTCACGCCCCAGTCCGTGCACGCGCTGGGAGGATACCGGGTGCAGGGACGGGACGAGGCCGCGGCTGAGCGCATCCGCCGCGAGGCGGCCGCCCTGGAGGAGGCGGGGGCGTTCTCGGTGGTGCTGGAGCTCCTTCCCGCCCCGTTGGCCCGGGAGATCTCGGCATCCCTCACGATTCCCACCATCGGCATCGGTGCCGGCCCGGGATGCGACGGTCAGGTCCTGGTTCTCTACGACGCCCTCGGCCTCAATCCCGGCTTCAGGCCCAAGTTCCTGAAGCGGTTCGCGGAGCTTCACGACGTCGCCCTCGAGGGGGTGCGCGCATACGCACGGGAGGTCCGGGAGCGCTCGTATCCCGACGCAGAGCACTCCTTCGGAGAGGATTAGTGCGAAAGGCGGGGAACGCGGTGGCGTTGGGGGCATCTGCGCCCGGGCGCCCGACGTGCTGACGGTTCGCACCCGGGAGGAGCTGACGGCGGCGACCCGGGACCTGCGGGGGCCCTCGCGGAAGGTGTGCCTCGTGCCCACCATGGGCTTTCTCCACGAGGGGCATCTGTCCCTGGTGGACCGTGCGCACGACCTCGCGGAGACCGTCGTCGTGTCGATCTTCGTGAACCCGCTCCAGTTCGGCCTGGGAGAGGATCTCGGCACGTACCCACGGGACGAGGCCAGGGACCTGGCGCTGCTCGAGGCGCGCGGCACGGACGTGGTGTTCGTTCCCACCGTCGAGGAGATGTACCCGGCGGGAGACCCTCAGGTGACGGTCTCCCCCGGCCCCATGGAGCGCCGCCTCTGCGGCGCGCACCGCCCAGGACATTTCCGTGGCGTCCTCACGGTGGTGGCGAAGCTCTTCGGTCTGGCGCGGCCGGACGTGGCGGTCTTCGGGCGGAAGGACTTCCAACAGTCCGTCCTCATACGGCGCATGGCCCGGGACCTGAACCTGGGCGTCCGCGTCGAGACCGGGCCCATCGTCCGGGAGAGCGACGGCCTCGCGATGAGCTCCCGGAATGCGTATCTGAGCGGACCGGAGCGGACCCAGGCCGCGGGGCTGCACCGTGCGCTTTCGGCGACTGCGGCCCTCTTCGGCGGCGGCGAGCGGCGAGCCGCGGCCCTGCTCGCCGCGGTGGAGCGTGAGATCGCCAACCACCCGCTCCTGAGCCTCCAGTACGCGGAGGTGGTGGAGCCGGAGGGATTGGAGGCCGTGAACAAGGCTTCACCCGGCGACGTCGTGGCCCTGGCGGCCTTCTGCGGAACCACGCGCCTCATCGACAACGTCGAGCTGAGCTGACCATGGGGCCGCACAGGGTGGTCGAGCGGGCGGCGGCGGGTGAGCTGCCGACCTGGGCCGAGGCTACGGCGGAGCGGAGGGAGCACATGAGCAGGGTGGCGGCGCTCCTCGCGTCGTGGAGCGCCGGGCTCGGCGTGCCCGAAGACGAGCGCACGCGCTGGGTCGCCCTCGCATACCTCCACGATGCCCTCCGGGACGCCGACCCCGAGGAGTTGCGCGGGTGTGTGCCGCCCGGGCTGACGGCGCTTCCTCCGTCCATCCTCCACGGGCCCGCTGCCGCCGAACGCCTGCGCATCGACGGTGTGGAGGACGGCGGGCTGCTGCGGGCGGTTGCGTACCACACGTTGGGCCATGCGGACCTCGGCCGGGAGGGACACGCGCTCTACTGCGCCGACTTCCTCGAGCCGGGAAGGACGGGCCTGAGGGACGAATGGCGCGCCGGCCTCCGGGGTCGCATGCCGGAGGCCCTGCACGAGGTGGTGCGGGAGATCCTCGGGGCACGCATCCGGCATCTCCTGGAGACGGGTCGGCCGGTGCGTCCGGAGACCACGAGCTTCTGGAACTCCCTTGCGTCGGAGGGGTGATGGGGGCTCGCCTGCGCGCGCTGGCGGTGGTGGTGGTGGTGCTCCTGGCCGGGACCTTCATCGGCTCGGCCTGGTCCCAGTGGTGGGGCCACGGGGGTGGAGGGCCGGGAGCTCCCGGAGAGGGAACTCCACAGGTTCGGGTGCGGGTGGAGGTGCTCAACGCCGGAGGGAGCCAGGGAGCGGCGCGCCTGGCCACGGACCGGCTGCGGGACAAGGGGTTCGACGTCGTTTTCTTCGGAAACGCGCAGACCTTCGGAAGGGACTCGTCCGTGGTCCTGGACAGGACGGGCCACCTGGACGAGGCTCGGGGCGTCGCCGACGCGCTGGGAATCCGCAGGGTCCGCAGCGAGCCCGACTCGAACCTCTACCTGGACGTTTCCGTATTGCTGGGGAAGGACTGGGAAGCAGGGAGCGGGCGCGTGTCTGCCGTGTCGCAGGCCCCGAAGCGCGCCTGGTGGGACCCGAGGAGATGGCTCAAGCGATGACCGCCGGGTAAGGCACGGAGAAGGATGGCCAAGCGAGGAACCGCCGGGAACGGCGACAAGAAGCGCGAAGACCAGGAGAGCGGCGGGAAGGGGAAGCGCCCTACCCGCCGTCGGGCGGGAGGCTCGCAGAAGCGGACCAGCCGATCCACGACCTTCGGGGAATGGGCCTGGGAATGGGGCAAGTCCATCCTCATCGCGGGCATCCTGTTCCTCGTCCTCCGCAGCTTCATCGTGCAGACCTTCGTCATCACGTCGGGGTCCATGGAGAACACCCTGCTCGTGGGGGACATGCTGGTGGTCAACCGCGCCGCCATGGGCACGCGGATTCCGCTGACGAACATCCGCATTCCCGGGTATTCCGAGCCCCACCGCGGGGACGTCCTGGTCTTCACGCCGCCGCCCCCGGACTCCGTGAAGATGAAGCTGGTGAAGCGTCTCATCGGCATGCCGGGAGACACGCTGCAGATGAAGGGGGGCGTGCTCTACATCGACGGCAAGGAGCAGAACGAGCCGTACGTGAGGCATACCGGCGGCCCCGACGAGTCGTATCCCTGGATGGTGTGGCAGAAGAAATACCTGGAGCCGGGGGTGGACCCGCGAACGTACTCGCCCACGCGGGACAACTGGGGGCCGCTCATCATTCCCTCGGGCCGGTACTTCATGATGGGCGACAACCGCGACGAGAGCCTCGATTCACGCTATTGGGGGCTGGTGGAGCGGTGGCGCTTCGAGGGCAGGGCCGAGTTCATCTACTTCTCGTACCACAGGGACCCCTACAAGGCGTTCCCGTGGCTCCGGGAGATCCGCTGGGGCCGCATCGGCAAGGGGATCCACTAGGGGAGACACTCCACTGGCGGTCCGGCCGTGCCGCCGCGACCGAAGCCCCGGAGGCTCCCCGGGGGGTGCCCGAGCTTCGAGAGCGTCGGGAGCGCGGCTACCCCGACCGACCTTTCCCCATCTGCACGAGCACCTGGGCCCGGAGCTGTCCGCACGCGGCCTCGATGTCCCGGCCCCGGGTCTCGCGCACCGCCGCCTCCACTCCCCGTGCTTCCAGCCCCGCGGCGAACGCGCGGATGCGCTCGGCCGGCGACGGCCTCCAGTCCTGGTAAGGGATGGGATTGAAGGGGATGAGGTTCACGAAGGCCCCCACCTCCCGTGCCAGGTCCGCCAGGGGCGGCACCAGCTCCAGCGCGTCGTTCACACCGCGGATCAGCGTGTACTCGAAGGTGATGCGCTTGCCCCCCGCCTCGTCGAAGCGGCGCAGGGCCGACATCACCTGGGGCAGGGGATAGCGCTTCTCCAGGGGGATGAGCCCCCGGCGCAGCTCGGGGTCCGGCGCGTGCAGCGACAGCGCGAGGCGGAACTGCTCCGGGCGTTGGGCCAGCTCCAGGATCCCCGGAACGACGCCCACGGTGGAGACGGTGATGCGTCGGGCCCCCACGCGGTATCCCTGGTTCAGGATCGTCAGGGCGGGATGGAGGGCGCCCCGGTTGGCCAGGGGCTCGCCCATCCCCATGAAGACGAGGTTCGTGACGGTTCCCAGGTCGCGGCCCTCCACCCACCTGCGCGAAGCCCGGTACTGGCCCACGATCTCGCCGGGGGTGAGCTGCCGATCGAATCCGCCCCACCCCGTAGCGCAGAACGTGCACCGCATGGCGCACCCCGCCTGGGAGGAAATGCACAGCGTGAGCCGGCGCTCGGTGGGGATCAACACGGACTCCACGAGGTGTCCGTCGGAGAGGCGCCAGAGGTGCTTCACCGTGCCGTCGCGGCTCTCCGAGAGCCGCTCCTCCGCAGGCTCGTCCAGGCGGAAGGCCTCTCCCAGGGCCGCCCGCTCCGGTGCGGGGAGATCCGTCATCTCCTCCGGTGTGCGGGCGAGCCCCTCGTAGATCCATCGCTGGACCTGGCCTGCCCGATAGCCCGGCTGGCCTCGGCTCTCGAAGTGCCTGAGGAGGGCCTGATGGAGCTCGTCGGGCTCCAGGGAGAGCAGGTCGGGTAGGGAAGGATCCGCCATGGCCTTTCTTGAACCGGGGTGATGAGCCGCTTAACTTAGCGCTCTCTGGCGGAGATCCAGTAGGAGGCGGTGGCCAAGCGATCCCGAGAGCCCTCTTGATCCGACGACTTCTCGCGTGGGGACCTGTCGCCGTCTGGGCGGCGGTCCTCTTTTTGTTGAGCGCGCAGCGGGTGATCGTGACCCCCGCATGGCTCCCCTATGCGGACAAGGTCGGACACATGGGGCTCTACGGCGTCATGGGTGCTCTCCTGGCGCGGGGCCGTTGGCGCTCCGGGAGCCGCGCCGCCCCCTCGATCCTGGTCCTCCTGGGGGTGTTGTACGGCGCCAGCGACGAGCTCCACCAGGCGTTCGTGCCCGGGCGCGACCCGTCCCTGGGGGACCTCGCCGCCGACGCCATCGGCACCGCCATCGGGTACGGGGGGTTCTTCCTCCTCATGCGCCTCTGGCCGGCCGCCTACCGTGGCGCGGAGGCCCATACATCCACCGATCCGGGGCAGGACCCGCATGAGTGACCACGACATCGAGCGTACGTCCCTCCGCTCACGCATGGTGGGCGGGCTCGGTCGCGCCGACATCGGTACGGAGCCGCGTCTGGCCGGGTGGGTGCACCGGCGGCGGGACCTGGGCGGCCTGCTCTTTGTGGACCTCCGCGATCGCAGCGGTCTCCTCCAGGTCTCCTTCGGGCCGGACTGGACGGAGCCGGAGAGCCTCGCCGCGGCACACGAGCTGGGCCCCGAGGACGTCATCGCGGTCACGGGCCGAGTCGAGCGCCGCCCCGAGGCCAACCCGGAGCTGAGCACCGGGGAGGTGGAGCTCCGGGCGGTGCGCATGGAGCGCCTCTCCGCTGCCCGGGTGCCGGCGATCCCGGTGTACCGCGCGCCGGAGGAGGAGCTCCCCTCGGAGGAGCTGAGGCTGCGCCACCGAGTCCTCGACCTGCGCCGCGCGGAGCTCCAGCGCAACCTGTCGCTCCGTCACAAGCTCATCCTCGCCGCCCGACGCTACATGGACGAGCAGGGCTTCGTGGAGGTGGAGACACCCATCCTCACCAAGCCCACGCCGGAGGGCGCCCGGGACTACCTGGTGCCCAGCCGGGTCCACGAGGGGGAGTTCTACGCCCTCCCTCAGAGCCCGCAGATCTACAAGCAAATCCTGATGGTGGCGGGCTTCGACCGGTACTTCCAGATCGCCAGGTGCTTCCGGGACGAGGACCTGAGGGCCGACCGCCAGCCGGAGTTCACGCAGATCGACGTCGAGGCGTCTTTCGTGGAGCCGGACGACATCCTCGGCTGGATGGAGGGGCTGATGGCGGCCCTCGCCGAGGTCGCCGCCGTCGAAGCGCCCCTGCCGTTCCCGCGCATGACGTGGGCGGAGGCCATGGACCGGTACGGATCCGACCGCCCGGACCTCCGCTACGGGCTGCCCATCGAGGACTGGACCGGGATTACCGCCGACGTGGACTTCCGCATCCTGCGCTCGGCGGTGGGGGCCGGGGGACGCGTGCGCGGCATCCGGGTTCCGGGGGGTGCGCGTCTGAGCAGAAGGGAGATCGAGGCCGTGGAGTCCGAGGCGAAGGGCGCCGGCGTGCCCGGCCTCCTGTGGGCGAAGCGGACCGTAGAAGGAACATCGGGTACGATCAGCAAGTTCTTGACCGATAAGCACTTCGATGATATGAACGCAGCGGTGGGTGACCTGCTGCTCATGGCGGCCGGCCCCGACAAGGTGACCTCCCCGGGGCTGGCGGCGACCCGCGCCGCCGCGGCCCGGGCCATGGATCTGCCCCTGGAGCGCGAGCACGCCTGGCTCTGGGTCACGCACTTCCCGCTCTTCGAGGAGGCCGACGGGGCTCTCGCCCCCGGGCACCACCCCTTCGTCATGCCCCATCCCGAAGACCTGCATTTCCTGGATTCCGATCCGCTGGCGGCCCGAAGCCTGGCGTACGACCTCGTCTACAACGGTACGGAGTTCGGCTCCGGGAGCATCCGCATCCACGAGGGGGCCCTGCAGCGGAAGGTGCTCCGCACCCTGGGGCTCTCGGAGGAGGAGATCGACCGGAAGTTCGGCTTCCTCCTCGAGGCCCTGGCGGCCGGAGCGCCACCCCACGGGGGCATCGCCCTGGGGATGGACCGCATCGTCCAGCGCTTCGTGGGCGCCGGGAGCCTGCGCGACGTGGTGGCGTTTCCCAAGACCACCGCCGCTCGCGCGCTCTTCGAGGGCGCCCCCGGACCCGTCACGGACGCCGAGCTGCGGGAGCTCGGCCTGCGGGTGGTGGGCCGGGGCGGGGCGCCGTAGGATATCGTCGTGGCGAACGGACCGACCATCGTCGAGCACCGCCTCGACGCCGAGGGCGTCGACCAGCTCATGTTGACCGGTGTCAACGACCGGAACATCCAGGAGTTGAACCGGCTCTTCGGCGTGCGCACCATCCTCCGGGGGGACCATCTCGTGCTCTCCGGGGAGCTCGAGGCCGTGGAGCGCGCCACCCCGGTGGCGCAGCACCTCATCGAGCTGTCCCGCCTGCGGATCCCCTTCGATACCCCGGACATCGCCCGCTTCGCCGACGGCATGGACGCGCTGGGTCCGTCGGGGGTCGTCCAGCCCGACGACGAGGTGCGCCTGGCCCTTCCGGGATCCCGCAAGATCATCGTCCCGAAGTCGGAGGGACAGCGGCGCTATCTCCAGACGATCCTCGCCAACGAGGTGGTCATCGGCATCGGTCCCGCCGGGACGGGGAAGACGTACCTCGCGGTGGCGGCGGCGGTGGACGCTCTGTACAAGAAGAGGGTGCGTCGCATCATCCTGGCCCGCCCCGCGGTGGAGGCCGGCGAGAACCTGGGCTTTCTGCCCGGTGATCTCCAGGAGAAGGTCGACCCCTACCTGAGGCCCCTGTACGATGCCCTCGAGGACATGATGCCCCACGACAGGGTGCGTCGGGCCCTGGAGGACACCACCATCGAGATTGCTCCCCTGGCGTACATGCGCGGCCGCACGCTGTCCGACGCGTTCGTCATCCTCGACGAGGCACAGAACGCGACCACCGCGCAGATGAAGATGTTCCTCACCCGGCTGGGGGTGAACTCCCGGGTGGTCATCACCGGGGACAAGACCCAGATCGACCTGCCGCACCGCTCGGACTCGGGCCTCCTGGAGGTGGAGCGGATCCTCGCCGACGTGGACGGGATCGCCATCGTCTACCTCGACACCAAGGACGTCATCCGTCACCGGCTGGTGAAGGACATCATCCGGGCGTACGAGCGAGCCGACGACGCGGAGAACGCGGAGAATGCGGAGACGGGGGAGCCGTCGCCGTGACGATCCCCGCCGCGAGGCCGCAGCAGGCCACGGACCGCTCCTCCCCGCACCGAGGAGGTCTACGTTGAGCCAGACCACCGACGACAGCGCCGGCGTCTCCGCCCTCAAGAGCCTTTCCGGCGAGCCCGGCCGCGCGTTCGGGGAGCGCGCGGTGCACCACGGAGCGCGCCTCCTCCTCCTCCTCGCTCTGGCCACCCTCATCACCGTGCTCTTCCTGCCCGCGGCCGGCCTGCGCGTGACGCGCTACACCGAGGGGATGGTGGCTCCGGAGAACATCATCGCGAAGGTGCCGTTCTCCGTGCCCAAATCGGCCGCGGAGCTGGCCCGGGACCGCAACCTGGCCATGCAGTCGGTGCCGCCCACGTTCGATCTCGTACCCGCCGCGGCCGACACCATGGAGACGCGGCTGCGGAACTTCTTCGACCGCGTGGACACCGCTGCCGCCCACGGGCGTGCGGCCGTGGAGAGCCTGTTGCAGCGGGCTTCCGTGGTGGCCGACGCCTCCCAGGTGGACGCGCTCATGAATCCACAGACGCGCCGCCTCCTCCGGAGAACGGCCCTCACCGCCACCGCGGAGCTTATTCCCAAGGGGGTGGCGGACGCCGGCCAGACGCTGGGGATCTCGACGGCGACGGTCACCGTGCGGGTGGGAAACAACGAGCGCTCGATCCCCACCAAGGACGTCTCCACGCAACAGGACTTCTTCGAGGCCGCGTTGGGCAAGCTGCCGTCGTCCACTCCCCCGGACGTGAAGAACCTGCTTCGCCTCATCCTCATCCGGAACAGCCGGCTCAGCTACGTCCTGGACGTCGTGGCCACCGAGCTGGACCGCGACGCCGCGGCGCGCTCGGTGGACACGACGAAGGCCCATGTGCTCCAGGGGCAGGCCATCGTGCGCGCGGCGGATCCCATCGGAGCACCGGAGCTGGCCCGCCTGTCGGCGTACGAGGCGCAGCTCCGCAAGGACGGGCTCCTGGAGGGCGGGGGCCTGCGCCTGGTGCCCGTGCTCGGCGCGGAGCTCCTGAACGTGATGCTGCTCGCCATCTTCGGGCTCCTGCTCCTGTTCTTCCGCCGGGAGGTGTACGCGAACTTCCGCTGGGTGCTCCTCATAGGGGTCCTGGTTGCCGTCTACTTCGGCGCGGCGGCGGGGATCGCGCGAAATCACCTGGCCCCCGAGCTGCTTCCCATCGCCTTCGTCGGCCTGCCGGTGGGCGTATTGTGGGATACGCGCATGGCGCTGGTTCTGGTCCTGGTGCTGGCCGGGATCACCGGGACACTGCCCCCCTTCACGGACTACGGCATCGTCCTCGTGGTGATGGCGGGGGGCGCGGCGGCCGCCATGAGCGTGCGCGCAGTGCGGCGCCGCTCGGAGACCTGGGTGTCCATCGCCATCATCGCCGCGGCCACGGCCCTGGTGCTCCTCGGCCATGGCCTCGCCACCTCCCGCGACCTGGGAAGCGTGGCGCGCGCTTCGGCGTTCGCCGCCGGGAACGCCACGGTGTCGGCGCTCCTGGCCATCGGGTTTCTGTGGGTCTTCGAGCTCTTCACGGGGATCACCACGGACCAGACGCTGCTGGAGTGGGCGGATCCGACGCGGCCCCTGTTGAAGAGGCTCTCCCTGGAAGCGCCGGGCACCTACGCCCACAGCATCAACGTCGCCAACCTGGCCGAGGCGGCGGCCAACGCCATCGGGGCGAACGGGCTTCTGTGCCGAGTGGGCGTGTACTATCACGACGTCGGCAAGATGCTCAAGCCGCACTACTTCGTGGAGAACCAGCCCGACGGCCGCAACCCCCACGACAAGCTCAAGCCCGAGACCTCCGCCACCATCGTGCGCGAGCACGTCACCGAGGGGGTCCGCTTGGCCCGCGACGCGAAGGTTCCCGAGGTCGTGGTGGACTTCATCCTCGAGCACCACGGCACGCAACGCATCGGCTTCTTCTACGAGAAGGCCATGGAGGAGGCCGAGGGGGAGCTCGACGAGGCGCACTTCTGCTATCCGGGGCCCCGTCCCAGGACGCGCGAGACCGCCATCGTGATGCTGGCCGACTCCTGCGAGTCCGCCACGCGCGCCATGCGCGACCCCACGCCCGAGCGCCTGCGCGACCTCATCCGCACGGTGGTCCGCGCGAAGATCGAAGCCGGCCAGCTCGACGACGCGCCGCTCACCCTGCGGGAGGTGGCGGGGGTCGAGGAGCAGTTCGTGAAGATCCTCTCCGGCGTGATGCACCGACGCATCGAGTATCCCTCCACGAAGCACCTCACCGACGCCCCCACGGCGGAGCCCACCGCGCAGGAAGCTCCGGCGGACGCCGGCGGGCCCGGCACGTGAGGCCAGGGGACGCGCTGGAGGTACAGGTGAGCAGGGTGGGGGTCGAGGGCGTCGACGCCTCCCTCGCGCACCTGCTCGAGGCCGCCGTGCGTCACACCTGGACGGCCGAGGGGCGCGGCGCCGGCGAAGTCTCGCTCACGCTCCTGGACGACGACGCCATCGCCGACCTCAACCGAAGGTACCTGCACCGGGAGGGACCCACCGACGTCATCGCGTTCTCCCTGGGTGACGGGTCCTCGCCGATAGGGGACGTCTACGTGGGTGCCGCTCAGGCGGTGCGGCAGGCCCGGGAATACGGGGTGACCCTGGAGGAGGAGCTGGTCCGGCTGGCGGTGCACGGGACCCTCCACGTCCTCGGCTACGACCACCCGGAGGGCGAGGAGCGCGTGCGCAGCCCGATGTTCGTCCGGCAGGAAGAGCTGGTCCGCGCGCTGCTTTCCGACAGAGACACGCGCTGACGCGCCCGCGTCGCGTCGACGTGCGGGGTACGGCCGCGCCTTGCCACCCGCGCGCCCGCTGAGGATCTTCCCCTCTGTCGCATCCGACGTCGTCGCGCTGCGTCCCCGGCCGCGCAGCGGCTGCCTTCCGCACCCCGCGAAAGCCATCGTCCCATGAGCACCCCCGAGCACGAGAACGACGAGGTTCAGGAGCGCCTCGCACGCCTCGCGGCGGCCGGAGACGCGGAGGCCCTCCAGGAGGCGGTGGCCGAGATGCACCCGTCGGACCTGGCGGACGTGGTGGAGTCACTGGAGGACGAGCACCAGGTGATGCTCCTTTCGGCTCTCCCGGCGGACCTGGCCTCAGAGACCCTCGCCGAGATGGAGGAGGGCGACGAGCGGGCCGAGCTGCTGGCGGCCCTGGAGCCGGCCAGGGGAGCCGAGCTCCTGTCCGAGCTTCCGGACGACGATGCCGCGGACCTGGTTGCGGAGCTGGAGCCCGAGGAGCGACGGCGCCTGCTGGAGGCGCTCCCCCTGGAGGATGCGGGCGACATCCGCGGCCTCCTTCGTTACGACGAGGAGACCGCCGGTGGCCTGATGACCACCGAGCTCGTCTCGGTGGCGGTCACGCTCACGGCCGGGCAGGCCCTCGATCGTGTGCGCGTCCTCGGGCGTGAGGTCGAGGACTTCTACTCGGTGTTCGTCGTGGACGACCGAGACCGGCTTCTGGGAACCATGCGCCTGGACCACCTCGTCACCGCGGATCCCGGCAGCGGGGTCACCGGTCTCGTGGAGCCTCCCGTGGCCACGGTGCTGCCGGACATGGACCAGGAGGAGGTCGGCCGCCTCATCTCCAGGTACAACCTGGCCTCGATCCCGGTCGTGAACGAGTTCGGGGTGCTGTTGGGTCGCATCACTTTCGACGATGTCATCGACGTCATGGAGGCGGAGCACACCGAGGACATCCTGCGCCTGGCCGGCGTGACCGATCCGGAGGCCTTGCGCAGCACCTGGAGCGAGACGGTGTGGGCCCGCCTCCGGTGGCTCTTCGTGAACCTGCTCACGGCGTTCCTCGCCGCTTCAGTGGTGTGGATCTTCCAGGGAACCGTGGACCGCATGGTGGCCCTGGCCGTGGCCATGCCCATCGTCGCGGGGATGGGCGGCAACGCCGGCACGCAAGCCCTCGCCGTGGCCGTGCGCAGCCTCGCCCTCAAGGAAGACCTGGGCGGCAGAGCCGGCCTGATCCTGGTCTTCCGGGAGGTGGGCGTCGGCCTGGTGAACGGCGTGATCCTCGGTGTCGTCACCGCCCTGGCGGCGCTGGCGATGGACGAGAGCTTGAAGTTCGGCCTGGTGGTCATGCTCGCCATGTGGGGGAACCTGGTGGTGGCGGGCTTCGCCGGTTCCGTCGTACCCATGGTGCTGGACCGCCTGGGCATCGACCCGGCGGTGGCGTCGTCGGTGTTCGTCACCACGTTCACGGACATGTGTGGATTCTTCCTTCTCCTCGGTCTGGCGTCCGCCATCCTGCTATAACGTGAAGCGCATCTTCCGCGGGTTCTCGGTGGTTCTGGGCCTCAGCCCCTTCCTGGTCGCGTTCCTGCGCGACCGCAGGCGGTGGATCCTCTTCGGGACTCCCCGCCGGCGCACGGAGGAGGCGCACAGGCGGCGAGCGCAGAGGCTCACCGCCCGCCTGGCGCGGCTCGGCCCCACGTTCGTCAAGCTCGCCCAGCTCTTCAGCTCCAGGGCGGACATCCTCCCGGAGCCGTACCTCTCCGAGATCAGCAAGCTCCAGGACCACGTTCCGGCGGACCGCGCCCAGGACATCATCCAGGTGATGCGGGAGGAGTTGGAAACGTCTGCCGAGGAGCTCTTGCGGGACTTCCAGGAGGAGCCCGTGGCCGCCGCGAGCCTGGGCCAGGTCCACAGGGCGCGGGTGGAGGGGCGGGACGTGGTGGTGAAGGTACTGCGTCCGGGGGTCGAGCGGGCCATCGCCCTGGACCTGGACATCTCGTTCCGGATCCTGTTCTGGCTGAACATCATCTTCCCCAACCACCACGTGCGTGCCGTCACCAACGTCGTGCGGGAGTTCAGCGTTCAGGTCAAGGCGGAGATGGACTTTCGCCGGGAGGCGGAGAACATCGAGCGCTTCCAGCGCTTCTTCCGCAAGGAGCGCAAGGTGCGGGCACCGGTGGTGCTGCCCCGTTTCACGCGTCGGCGGGTCCTGGTGATGGAGCACTGCCCGGGCACGAAGATCGACCGGCTCCACGAGCTGTTCAGCAACGGGACCCTGTCGTTCAAGCAGGTCATGGAGACCCTCACCTTCCTGTACATGCGCATGCTCGTGGTGGACGGCTTCATGCACGCGGACCCGCATCCCGGGAACCTCCTCGTGCAGGACGACGGCACCCTGGTGGTTCTGGACTGGGGGGCGGTTCTGGAGGTCCCCAAATGGACCCGGGAGTCGATCCTGGGCGTGGCGCTGGCGCTGGGACGAGAGGACATCGATGGCGTGATCAACGGGATGTACCACCTGGGGATGATCAGTCCCGAGGTGTCCCGTGGTGAGATCCGCGAGGCTGCCACGGAGATCCTGCGGATCGTGGAGAAGGCCAAGACCACGAACCGGCAGCGCATCATCGAGGAGCTCATCGGAGAGGTGTTCGACACGTTCTACACCTGGCCCCTGATGCTTCCCCAGGAGCTCGTGTACTTCCTGCGCACCGCGGCCCTCATCGAGGGGCTGGCGTTCCACTACGACCAGGGCTTCGACGGCCTGGCCTTCATCCGAGGCGTGGTGCGCCGCAACCAGACCGAGCTGGTGAGGACCACCGGGCAGCAGCCCGCCCAGATCGCGCGCGGCGTCATTGAGGAGACCCAGACCACGCTGCGCTCGGTGCGGGACCTCGTCACCCGGGCGGAGCGGGAGGAGCTCCGCGTGCGCATCCACCCGCGGGACATCCAGACCCAGGAGCGCTTCCTCCACCTGCAGGCGCGCAGGCTCCTCCTGGCCTTCTTCGCCACCGGCACGGCCGTCATCACCTCCATCCTCTTCGTCGCCGTGCGCAACTGGTGGCTGTTGGCGGTGGGCCTCATCGCGTCGCTGGTCATGTACGTGGTGATCCTCCTCCTGCCCACGCACCTCCTCGAGAACCCCTTGCGCCACGCGCGCGGAATCCGGCCCGACGAATGGCGCTGAGCGCATCTCTCCAGGCTCTTCTCGACCGGTTCCACGCCGGAAGGCCCACGGCCCTGGCACGGGCCATCTCCCTCGTCGAGGACGAGCGCGAGGGCTTCCAGGACTTCATGCACGAGGTCCTCAAGGTGGGCCCACGCACGGCGAGGGTGGGCTTCACCGGTCCTCCGGGAGCCGGCAAGTCCAGCATCGTGGCCACGCTGGCCACCGCCTACCGCGCCCGGGGAGAGGACGTGGGGGTCGTCGCCGTCGATCCGACGTCGCCCTTCTCCGGCGGCGCGCTCCTGGGTGATCGCATCCGGATGAACGAGCTGACCACCGACGCCGGGATCTTCATCCGCTCCATGGCCACCCGGGGCTCTCTGGGTGGGCTGGCCACCACGACCAAGGAGGTCATGGACCTCATGGACGCCTTCGGCTTCGCCCGCGTCCTCGTCGAGTCGGTGGGCGTGGGCCAGACGGAGCTGGAGATCACCGCCGCCGCGGACACCGTTGTGGTGGTGCTGGTTCCGGAGTCGGGAGATGCGATCCAGGCCATGAAGGCCGGGCTCATGGAGATCGCCGACGTCTTCGTGGTGAACAAGGCCGACCGCCCGGGGGCCGAGCGCCTGGCCAAGGAGATCCGCCAGGCCATCCATCTGCGCGCGGGGAGCGCGCTCAGGGACGTTCCCGCCCACCACGGCGTGGACCTGAGCCGGCTGGGGGGCGCCGGGTCCGCGCGCGCCGTGAAGCAGAGACCGGCCCGGGCCGAGCCGCAGGGTTGGGAGATCCCGGTCCTGCGCACCGTCGCCCAGAGCGGCGACGGTCTCCCGGAGGTGCTGGACGCGGTGGATCGCCACCGGGAGTGGCTGACGGAGAGCGGGGAGCTGAGCCTCCGCCGGAGGGCCCGGGCGCGCGTCCGCGTCCAGAACGTGGTGGACCGGGAGCTCCGTCGTCTGGCCCGGCACACGGCGGCCTCGGGCGGGCGCCTGGAGCATGGACTCGACGCCATCGTCCAGGGCGCTGAGACGCCGTACTCGGTGGCGCGGGAGGTGCTGGCCGACCTCCTGGACCCCGAGGCGCGTTGACCCTCTTCCCGCGCCAGGGACATCTTTCGGCGTGAGGGGTAGCGAACGGCCTGCCCTTTCCGCCGGCGCAACGCCCCGTGCGCACGGGTGGACGTGGGAGACCCCGGGCGGGCGCATTCGTGGGACAGGAGCCATTGCATGTCGACCATCGAAAAAGACGTGACCACGACCCGGGACCTCGCCGCCCTGGTTCGCGAGCGCGAGGAGGAGCTGGCCGAGCTGAAGGCCCGGCTTAGGGAGTGGGAGGATGCCTTCGGCGCCATACCGGCGCGCGACGCGCTCTTCACCAACATCTCGGGCCGGGAGGTCAAGGCGCTGTATACGCCCCTCGACCGTGTGGAGGCCGAGGGGTACGGAGAGGGTGTCGGCCTGCCGGGGGAGTTCCCCTTCACCCGGGGTCCCTACACCACCATGTACCGTACCCGGCTCTGGACCATGCGCCAGTTCGCCGGCTTCGCCACGGCCGAGGAGACGAACCAGCGGTACAAGTACCTCCTGAAGCACGGACAGACCGGGCTCTCCGTGGCCTTCGACTTCCCCACCCTCATGGGGTACGACTCGGACCACCCCCGCTCGCTGGGCGAGGTGGGCGTGTGCGGCGTGGCCATCTCGAGCCTCGCGGACATGGAGACGCTCTTCGACGGGATTCCGCTGGACCAGGTCTCGGTGTCCATGACCATCAACGGTCCCGCCATCATCCTGTTCTGCTTCTACGTGGCCGCCGCCGAGAAGCAGGGCGTGTCTGCTGATATCCTGCGTGGCACGGTGCAGAACGACATCCTCAAGGAGTATCAGGCACAGCACGCCTGGATCTTCCCGCCGGAGCCGGCGCTGCGCTGCATCGTGGACATGTTCTCGTGGTGCAGCACGCACGCGCCGAAGTACAACCCCATCTCCATCTCAGGCTACCACATCCGGGAAGCCGGAGCCACGGCCGCCCAGGAGCTGGCCTTCACGCTCCGGAACGGTTTCGAGTACGTGGAACGGGGCATCGCAGCCGGCCTGGACGTGGACTCCTTCGCGCCTCGGCTCTCGTTCTTCTTCGACGTGCACAACGACTTCTTCGAGGAGATCGCCAAGCTGCGTGCGGCCCGGCGCATCTGGGCGCGGGGCATGCGTGATCGGTACGGCGCGAAGAGCCCCGAGTCGTGGAGGCTGCGCACCCATGCCCAGACGGCGGGCGTGAGCCTCACCGCCCAGCAGCCCGAGAACAACATCGTGCGGGTCGCCTACCAGGCCCTGGCGGCCGCGCTCGGGGGCACCCAGTCGCTGCACACCAACTCCATGGACGAGACCCTCGCGCTGCCCACCGAGAAGGCGGTCCGCATCGCGCTCCGGACGCAACAGGTCCTGGCCTACGAGTCGGGGGTGACCAACACCATCGATCCTCTGGCCGGCTCCTACTTCGTGGAGAGCCTCACCGACGAGCTCGAGCGCGACGCCCTCGCCCTCTTCCGGGAGATCGACGACCTGGGCGGCGTGGTCCCCGCCATAGAGACGGGCTGGTTCCAGCAGGAGATCGCCAGCGCGGCCATGCGCCAGCAGCGGGAGATCGAAGCGGGGGAGCGCGTCGTGGTGGGCGTCAACGATTTCGAGGAGGGCTCGGGCAAGATCGAGATCGACGTGTTGAGGATCGACGCGTCGGTGGAGGAGAAGCAGCGCAGCCGCATGGCGGAGCTCAGGCAGCGCCGTGACGCGGCCGAGGTCGAGCGGACCCTCACCGCGTTGACCGAGGCATGCCGCGGCCACGAGAACCTGGTGCCGCGCATCCTGGACTGCGCCCGGGCCTACTGCACCCTCTACGAGATCCGCCACGCCATGGAGGAGATCTTCGGGTCGTACAAAGAGCCGGTGTTCTTCTGACCTGCCCCGGCTTCCGGAAGCGCCGCGTGAGCCTCCGATGACGACCCGCCGGTCCCGACGGCCGATGGGGACGTGTCCGGTCCTGCCCCGGCCCCTGGTGGGGGAGGCGTAGATTCGTGCGTGCGTTGCAGGCCGTGGTCTTCGATGCGGGAAACACCCTCGTCTACGTGGATCCCCGCCGGGTGCTGAGCATCCTCACCGAGGGAGGCGTGACCACAGACCTGGCACGGGTCCGCCGCGCGGAGCTGGCCGCACGGCGTCGGTTCCAGCAGAGGATCGCCGAGGGGCACAGGGGCACCGAGCCCGAGCTGTGGGGCGAGTACTTCCAGGGTGTGCTCCGAGAGGGCGGAGCCGACGAGGGGGCCCTCCCCGACCTGGGGCGCCGACTCAGGGAAGCGCACACCGAGCGCCATCTATGGACCTGGATCGAGCCCGGGACCCGCGAGGCGCTCCAGGGTCTCCTGGACGCCGGGTATCGTCTGGCCGTGGTGTCCAACGCCGACGGGCGTGTCGAGGGCGTGCTCCGCGATGTGGGGCTCCGCGACTGCTTCGAGGTCGTGCTGGACTCGGAGGTGGTGGGCGTGGAGAAGCCCGACGCGGGGATCTTCCTCGAAGCGTGCCGTCGGATGGAGCTGGATCCGGGAGCGTGCCTGTACGTCGGAGACCTCTACCCCGTCGACTATCTCGGGGCCACCCGGGCGGGGATGGAGGCCGTGCTTCTCGATCCCCTCGGCCTCCACGTCGATCGGGCGCCCACCGTGGAAGGACTGGCCGACCTCGGGGCATGGCTCGAACTGAGGGCATCGCGAGGGTAGATTTCCGAGCCCACTCGACTGAGACGGAGCGGATGCATGTCCGAGAACCGAAAGATACGCGTGCTGGTCGCCAAGCCCGGCCTGGACGGACACGACCGGGGCGCGAAGGTCATTGCCGCCGCGTTCCGCGATGCCGGCTTCGAGGTCATCTACACCGGCCTCCACCAGACGCCGGAGATGATCGTCAACGCGGCGGTGCAGGAGGACGTGGACGTGGTGGCCATGTCGATCCTCTCCGGTGCGCACATGACGCTCTTTCCCAGGGTGAAGGCCCTTCTCGACGAGGCGGGCGCCGACCACGTGCTCCTCACCGGGGGGGGGATCATCCCCGAGGAGGACGCCGCCGTCCTGGAGGGCCAGGGGATCGGACGGCTCTTCGGACCCGGCACGTCCACGGAGGACGCCATCGCCTACGTCCGTGACTGGTTTGCTCAGCACGAGCCCGTCTGAGGCCGCCTCGGCGCCCTTTGTGACTACGCCCCGCGGCCGTCTGGCCGAGCTTTCCGGCGAGCTCATCGAGCTCCGGGACCGCCTGCGCGCAGGTGGCGGGAAGGAGCGCATCGAGCGCCAGCACGGACAGGGGAAGCTCACCGCCAGGGAGCGCGTGGAACGCCTCGTCGACGAGGGTGCGCCGTGGGTGGAGGTCGGCCTGCTGGTGGCCCACGACCTGTACGGCGGCGAGGCGCCCGGAGCCGGCGTGGTGACGGGCGTCGGGGTCATCGAGGGCCGCGAGGCGGTGGTGGTGGCCAACGACGCCACCGTGAAGGCGGGCTCCTGGTGGCCGGAGACCATCAAGAAGATGCTCCGGGCCCAGGAGATCGCCATGCGCTGCCGGATCCCCATCGTCTATCTGGTGGACTCGGCGGGAGTGAACCTTCCCTACCAGGGAGGTGTGTTTCCCGGCCAGTACGGCGCGGCTCGGCTCTTCTACTACAACTCGGTGATGCGGCGTTACCTGCGCATTCCCCAACTCGCCGCGGTGATGGGCCCCTGCATCGCGGGCGGCGCCTACCTGCCCGCGCTCTCCGACGTGATCCTCATGGTGGAAGGCACGTCGTTCATGGGCCTGGGCGGTCCCAACCTGGTGAAGGGCGCCACCGGACAGAGCGTGGAGGCCGAGGAGCTTGGGGGTGCCCGCGTGCATACCGAGGTGAGCGGGGTCGCCCACTATCTGGTAGAGGACGACGAAGCGTGCCTGGTGCGACTTCGGCAGCTCATGGCCGAGCTGCCCCCGCCCCGGGAGCGCGGGGACGGGAAGGAGGTGACGCCGCCCAGGCGCAGCGCCTTCGAGCTGTACGACCTGATGCCCGACGATCACAGGCAGCCGTACGACTCCCACGCGGTCCTGGAGGCGATCCTCGACGGCGAAGGCCTCGACGAGTTCCAGCCGGAGCATGCCCGGGAGATGATCTGTGGGACGGGCTACGTGGAGGGGATCGGCGTGGGCGTCATCGCCAATGCGCGGGGGCTCATCAAGAACCCCGGAGGCGGGCCCCCGCGCTTCGGCGGCATCGTGTACTCCGAGAGCGCGCGCAAGGTGGCGTACTTCATCGAGACCATGAATCGCCACCGGACACCGCTGCTCTTCGTGCAGGACGTGTCCGGGTTCATGGTGGGACCCGAGGCGGAGCACTCGGCCATCATCCGCGCCGGCGCCGAGTTCGTGGAGGCCATGGCCACGGCCACCGTGCCCAAGCTGGTGCTCACGCTGAACCACGCGTCGGGCGCGGGATACTACGCCATGGCCGGGCAGGGCTTCGACCCCGACTTCATCCTGTCGCTGCCCACGGGGCGGATGGGGGTGATGGAGGGAGAGAGCGCGGTGATGGCCCTGTTCAGCGCCCAGCTCGACCGCCTGCGGGCGGAGGGGAAAGTGCCTGAGGAGGACCTGAGCACGCGCATGGACGAGGTGCGGGCGGAGTACGACCGGCAACTCGACGCGCGCTTCGCGGGAGCCCGGGGCTTCGTCGACGAGGTCGTCCTCCCCGAGGAGGTACGTCCCGCTCTCGGCCTGCTGCTGCGCGCCGCCCGACACAATCCGGGCCCGCACGTAGGGGCGTTCCATCTGCCCGAAGGCACGTGGTGAGGCGACGGCCGGGGCGCCGGAATGGCTGAGCGGGACGTCGTGCGCCTGGGTGGCGGCCAGGGCTTCTGGGGCGACGACCTGGATGCCCCGGTGCGCATGGTGGAGGGCGGTCCCCTGGACTACCTGATGCTGGACTATCTGGCCGAAGTCACCATGTCCATCCTGCGCAAGCTGCGCAACAGGGATCCGTCCGCTGGATATGCGCGCGACTTCGTCACGCTCATGGAGCGCATCTGGCCGACGTGCGTGGAGCGCTCCGTCCGCGTGATCGCCAACGCGGGTGGGATCAACCCTCGGGGCTGCGCCGACGCCCTGGAGGACGTGGGACGGGAGGTGGGCGTCGCCGGCAAGGCCCGCATCGGGCTGGTGAGGGGCGACGACCTGATCCCGCACCTGGAGGAGCTCCTGGATGCCGGCCACGACATGGCGCACCTGGAGACCGGCGCTCCCCTGTCGTCCATCGTGGATCGCGTGCGCAGCGCCAACGCCTATCTGGGGGCCGGTCCGGTGGTGGAGGCCCTCCGCCAGGGCGCCGACGTGGTGGTGACGGGGAGGGTCGCGGATCCGGCGCTGGCGGCGGCGCCCCTCATCCACGAGCACGACTGGGCCATGGACGACCACGACCGCATGGCGGCGGCCGTCCTGGCCGGTCACGTGGTGGAGTGCGGTGCCCAGTCCACCGGGGGCAACTGCATGGCGGAGTGGTGGAGCATCCCCCGCCTGGACATCGCCGGCTTCCCGGTGGTGGAGGTGGAGCCGTCCGGCGCGTTCACCGTGACCAAGCACCCGGGCTCCGGGGGGCGGGTGGATCGCGCCACGGTAAGCGAGCAGATCGTGTACGAGATCGGAGATCCCCGACGGGTGATCACCCCGGACGTTGTGGCCGACTTCACCACCATCCGCCTCACCGACCAGGGCGGGGACCGTGTCCGCCTGGAGGGCATCCGCGGAGCCCCGCCCACGGACTCCTACAAGGTGTCGGTGGCCTACGCCGCCGGCTGGACGGCCGCGGGCACGCTGCTCTACACCTGGCCCGACGCTCTCCAGAAGGCCAGGGCGGCGGACGTGGTGCTCCGGCGGCGATTCGATCGCCTGGGCCTGCGGTTGGATGCCGTGCACACCGAGCTGGTGGGGTGGAACGCCGGCCACGGTCCCCTCGCCGGCGATCCGCCGACGGATGCCCCGGAGGTGCAGCTCCGGGTGGCGGTCCGCTCCACCCACCGGGCGTCGGTGGAGCGCTTCTCCCGGGAGATGGCTCCGCTGGTCCTCACGGGACCGCCGTCGGTCACCGGGTACGCGGGAGGCCGGGCCCGCGTGCAGGAGATCATGGCGTACTGGCCGGCGCTCATCCCCAAGCAGGCGGTGGACCCCCACGTCCGCGTGGAGGTGAGGCTGGTATGACGCGCGTGCGGTTGGTGCAGCTGGCGCACGCCCGCTCCGGGGACAAGGGGGACTCGGCGAACATCGGGGTCGTGGCGTACGACGAGACGCTGTATCCTCTTCTGGTGGAGCAGGTGAGCGCCGAGCGTGTGAAGGAGCACTTCGGCACGTGGGTCACGGGCCCGGTGACGCGTTACGAGCTGCCGAACCTGTGCGCCCTCAACTTCGTCCTCCGCGGCGCGCTGGACGGAGGCGGCACCGTGTCGTTGCGCACCGACGCGCAGGGCAAGGTGCTCAGCGCCGCCCTGCTGCGTATGGAGATCGAGGTGCCCGACGACGTCGCCGCGCGCACGGCGGGGTGGGGCAGGGTGCCCGAGGGCTGGACGCCGGAGGAGTCATGAGCGAGGAGATCCTGCTGCGTCACACCGGGGATGGCGTGACGACGCTCACGCTGAACCGTCCCGAGAAGCGCAACGCTCTGAATGCGGATCTGGTGGCCGCGCTCAAGGACGCCCTGGGCGACACCGAGGCCGACGACACGGTGAGGGTCGTGGCCGTCCGCGGGGCGGGGAAGGACTTCTGCGCCGGCGGCGACCTCGCCGAGCTGGAGCGCATCTCCGCCATGAGCCCCGAGGAGAACCTGGAGGATGCGCGCTCCCTGGGGGCCCTGTTCTCCAGGCTGCGCACGTTTCCCAAGCCGGTGGTGGCGGTGGTCCACGGGCGGGCCCTCGCCGGTGGGTGCGGCCTGGCCACGGCCTGCGACCTCGTCCTGGCCCACGAAGCGGCGGAGCTGGGGTACCCCGAGGTCCACCTGGGCTTCGTCCCCGCCATGGTCATGGCCATCCTCCGCAGGAAGGTGACGGAGGGCCGGGCCTTCGAGCTCGTCACGCGCGGACATCGGATCTCCGCCGGAGAGGCCCTGGGCCTGGGGATCGTGAACCGGGTCTTTCCGGATGCCACCTTCGCGTCGGACGTGGACGGCTACCTGCGCGACCTGGCGACGCGCCCCCCGACGGCCCTGACGCTGACCAAGGGACTGCTGTACGAGCTGGGCGACCTGAGCTTCGGTGAGGGCATCGAGAGGGGAGCCGAGGTGAACGTCGAGGCCCGCATGACCGAGGCGTGCCGCGAGGGAGTGCGACGCTTCCTCGAGGGGCACCGGGCCCGGGCCGGCGGCGAGTAGGCGTATCGTGGGCCTCTTCCGTCCCAGCCGCACCGCGCGAGCCGGACGCTGGTTCGAGTGGAAGATCCGCATCTTCCTGGTGGGAGCGACCCTGGCCATGGTCGGCATCTTCCTCGACGATCGGCGGGTCATCGGCGCGGCCCTGGGGGTCCTGGCGGTGGGTGTGGTGCTGCGGGCTCTTCCCGACGGTGAGGCCCCCGCGTCCCCGGACGACGACGAGGACGCGGACGAGGAGGAGCACGAGAGCGACGACGACGGGCGAGGGTGGGGTACCCGCGACACAGGGCTCTGACGCGTCCCGCGGGACCATTCCCGCGACCCGGAGACCGCGGCATCGTGGTCCGTGTCCTCCGCCGAGCCCGTCGAGGTCCTCCGTCGCCATTTCGGTTACCCCGGCTTCCGGGCCGGGCAGGAGGAGCTCGTGCGCGCGGTCCTGGCGGGAGAGGACGCGCTGGGCATCCTGCCCACCGGCGGAGGCAAGAGCGTGTGCTACCAGGTGCCGGCGCTGGTGTCCGGGGGGCTCACCCTGGTGGTCACGCCTCTCATCTCGCTCATGGAGGACCAGGTCGCGCGCGCCGGGCGAGCGGGACTGCGGGCCGCCCACCTGAGCGCCGGGCTCCCCGGCCGGGAGAAGCGCAGCGTTCTCGCCGCGGCCCGGTCCGGTACCCTCGACCTCCTCTTCGTGGCGCCGGAGCGGCTGGAGCTCGAGCCTTTCCTCACCGCTCTGGAGGCGGCGGACGTGACGCTGCTGGCGGTGGACGAGGCACACTGCATCAGCCAGTGGGGACACGACTTCCGGCCGTCGTACCGCCGCGTGGGCCGCCTGAGGACGCGCCTTCGCTGTCCCGTGATGGCGCTCACCGCCACGGCCACGCCCCGAGTCCGCGAGGACGTGGCTGCGAGCCTGCGGCTGCGCGATCCCCGGGTGGTGATCAAGTCCTTCGATCGCCCCAACCTGTCCTGGTGCGTGACGAAGGGTGATACGGCCCGGGCCCGGGTGACGGAGCTGTACCGGCTTCTCCGGCGCCTGCCGGGCACCGCCATCGTGTACGCGCCGACGCGCAGGTCGGTGGAGGACGCGCGGGACCTGCTGGCGGGTCTGGGGGTGCGGGTGGAGGCGTACCACGCGGGATTGGGGGCGCCGGAGCGGACCCGTGTGCAGGAGCTCTTCATGGCGGGGGAGTCCCGCGTCGTGGTGGCCACGAACGCCTTCGGCATGGGCATCGACAAGGCCGACGTCCGGCTCGTCGCACACCTCCAGCTTCCAGGGACGCTGGAGGGGTACTACCAGGAGGCGGGTCGCGCCGGCCGTGACGGCGACCCCGCGCTCTGCCTGGCGTTCACGGGGCCCAGGGACGGGGTCCTCGCCGACCGGCTCATCGATCGAGCCCACCCCCGGCGCCGGAAGCTGCGCCGCGTCCTGGAGGTGCTCCGGGCCCGCGCCGGGTCGGGGGGCATCGCGACCCTGGAACCCGAGATCCTCGTCCGGGCGTTGGGAAAGGAAGCCACCAGGGAGGACGTGGCGGCCGCCGTCGGAGCCCTGGTGCGGTGTGGGGCCGCACGGGTTCTCTCCGGCAGCCTGGAGGACGCCGAAGGAACCGACGACCCACCTGGAGGGTCTGAGAGCCTCCGAGTGGGTGTGCGGACGCGGGCCGACCTCTCAGGGGCCCACCGTCTGAGGCGAGCCGCCCTCGCCAGGCTTCGCGCCGTACGCCGCTACGCGGCTACGCGTGGCTGCCGCCGCAGGGCTCTTCTGGCATATTTCGGAGAGGACGCACCGCCGACATGTGGCAGGTGCGACCGCTGCCGGCGGGGCCAGCGCCCAGAATCCCTCACCGCCCAGAGCCTGACGACATGGACCGGTACCTGACCGACGAGCATATCCGCCTGCGGGAGCGCGTACGACGCTTCGCGGAGGAGTCCATCGAGCCCGTCGCCGGCGAGCTGGACGAGGGTGCCACGTTCCCGTGGGAGAACGTGAAGACCATGGGGGAGATGGGCCTCATGGGCATCCCCGTGCCTCGTGAGCTCGGGGGCATGGGCCTGGACGAGATGAGCTACGTGGTGGTGGTGGAGGAGCTGGCGAAGTACGACGCCAGCCATGCCATCACGGTCTCCGCGCATACGACGTTGGGGACATCGCCGCTGCTGAACTTCGGCACGCCCGAGCAGCAGCGCCGGTTCGTGCCACCCCTGGCCGCGGGAGAGGTTCTGGGAGGCTTCGGCCTCACCGAGCCGGGGGCGGGATCCGACGCCTCGGGCACCCGGACGCGCGCCGTGCGTGAAGGCGGGGGCTACCGCATCAACGGCTCCAAGATCTTCATCACGCACGCCGGCGTGGGTGAGATCTTCACCGTCACCGCGGTGACGGACCCGGAGCGGGGCGCACGCGGCATCAGCAGCTTCCTGATGTTCAAGCCCACCGTGGATCTCGAGCGCGCCCGCGCGGTGGGGACGGGTCACCGGGACGACCTGCCGTTCACGGAGGGGCTCCGCGCCGGGAAGAAGGAGGACAAGATGGGATGGCGGGCCTCGGACACCCGCGAGCTCATCATCGATGACGCGTGGGTGCCCGAGGAGCAGCGGCTGGGCGAGGAGGGGCAGGGGTTCATCAACTTCATGAAGACACTGGATGCCGGCCGCATCGGCGTCGCGGCTCTGTCGCTGGGTTTGGCGGAGGGCGCCTTCCGCGCCGCGGTCCGCTACGCCGCGGAGCGCGAGCAGTTCGGCCGGAGGATCTGGGACTTCCAGCCCGTCCAGTTCGGCCTCTCGGATCTGGCCACCGAGATCCAGGCCGGCCGGCACCTGACGTACCATGCGGCGTGGCTGAAGGAGAAGGGGGAGGCCTTTTCCAAAGAGGCCGCCATGGCGAAGCTATTCTGTTCCGAGCTTGCCATGCGGGCGACGCTGGGGGCGATTCAGGTCCTCGGCGGTGCCGGATACACGAGCGACTACCCGGTGGAGCGCATGATGCGCGACGCCAAGGTTTGTGAGATAGGAGAAGGGACGAACGAGATTCAAAGGCTGGTCATTGGCCGTCACGTGCTTGCGGAAGTGATGACCGACCCTGTCGAGGATTCATCCTTCCGGGAGGCGTTGGAGCCTGCCGGAAGCCACACTACGTAAGACGGCCGGCCCCTGGCGGCCGGGTGCCGACGCCGCGGAGCCCAGAATCTCCCGGCGGCGACACCGCCGCACCCGAGGAGCCGAGGCCACGCGCGATCGCCGCGCTCCGCCGATCACCGACGGTCGATCGGGACGGCGGACCCGGGAGGTGCGCGGGGCCCGGCATGGGTCAGAGGAGCCGGCGTAAGCGCCGGAGAGCGACGATTTGAAAAGAGAGATTCTGGTGAGCTCCACCCCGCAGGAGAGCTGGGTGGCGCTCGTCGAAGACGAACAGCTGGTCGAGGTGATGCTGGACCGCCCCGACCAGGACAGGATTCTCGGTGACATCTTCCTGGGCCGGGTGGAGGCCGTTCTCCCCGGCATCCAGGCGGCCTTCGTGCAGATCGGCACGGAGAAGGCCGGCTTCCTGCACGTGTCGGACCTCAACGTCGACGACGAGGATCTGGACGACGACAACGGCAACAACAACGGGGACGGGAACAGCGGGGGCCGTCGCCGCCGCAACAAGAAGTACCCGCCCATCCAGGACCACGTGCAGAAGGGTCAGAAGATCCTCGTGCAGGTCACCAAGGAGCCCATCAGCACCAAGGGCCCCCGTCTGACCGCACAGATCTCGCTGCCGGGCAGGTTCCTCGTCTACATGCCCTACTCGTCCCACGTGGGCGTGAGCAGGAAGATCGAGGGACGGGACCAGCGCTCGAAGCTCCGCAAGATGGCCCGGGAGGTGCTGCCCGCGGACAGCGGCGGCATCATCGTGCGCACGGTGAGCGAGGAGGTCACCCAGAAGACCCTCGAGGGGGAGTTCAAGCGCCTGCACGCCGTGTGGCAGAAGATCCAACGGCGGGCGGATTCCTCGCAGCCGCCGGCGGTGATCCAGCGTGAGGCCAAGCTCATCAGCGGGATCATCCGGGACCTGTTCAGCGACAAGTTCGATGCCCTGCGCATCGACAACAAGGCGGTCTACAACGAGGTCGTGAACTACGTGAAGAACGTGGATCCCGACCTCATGGACCGGGTCCACCTGTACAAGGGAAGGAAGCCGCTGTTCGACGCCACCGGCGTCGAGGAGGAGATCCAGCAGATCTTCCAGCGCAAGGTCGATCTCAAGTCCGGAGGCCACGTGGTCATCGAGCCCACGGAGGCCCTGGTGTCCATCGACGTGAACACCGGACGCTTCACCGGTAAAGGCAAGAAGGACCCCGAGCAGACCATCCTCAAGACGAACATGGATGCGGCCCGGGAGATCGCGAAGCAGCTGCGGCTCAGGGATGTGGGCGGCATCATCGTCGTGGACTTCATCGACATGGAGTCCCAGGAGAATCGGGACAAGGTGATCCACGAGCTGCGCACGCACCTGGGGCGTGACAGGGCGCGCACGAAGGCGTTCGAGGTATCGTCGCTGGGGCTGGTGGAGATGACGCGCCAGCGCGTACGTCCTCCGCTCTTCCACTCGCTCACCGACGTGTGCTCCTCCTGCGGCGGCGCCGGCCGCGTGTACACGCCGGCCACCGTCGTACGGTGGATCGAGCGCAGCCTTCGGCGGGCCGCCACGAGCAAGGAAGAGAAGCGGATCGTCGTCCGGGTCCACCCCGAGGTCGCCCTCAGGGTGGTGGAGGAGGAGCCCGACTTCCTGCGCCGCCTGCGCAAGGGTACGCGCCTGGAGCTGGACATGCGTGACGATCCGCTCATGCGTCAGGACGAGTTCCGACTTCTCTCGGGACCGGCGGAGACCGACGTGACCGAGAAGTACGCGGTGGTCTGAGCGCCGGGTGTGGCGGGGCCGAAGCGCCGCCCGGAGACCGCCGCCCGCGCCGGGTTCCGGAGCCGGCGGGTCGTTTCGACACACCCACGGTTCGACGGACCTGGGCCGGCGACCCGTCACCCGGTTCGAGGCCAGTCTTGACCACTCAGCGGGGTTCGCAGAAATTAACAGGCTCTATAATCGTATTCCGACCCAGATCGGGAACCCAGTATGTACGCGGTGTTTCAGACCGGCGGGAAGCAGTTCCGGGCCGAGCCCGGCTTCCGGCTTCGCATACCCAGTCTTCCGGCAGAGCCGGGGGACGTGGTGACGTTCGACCAGGTGCTTCTGGCCGGCGACGACGCCGAGCAGGTGGTGGTGGGAACCCCGATGGTGGACGGTGCGAGCGTGAAGGCGGAAGTGATCCGTCACGGCCGTGCCAGGAAGCTGGTGGTGTTCAAGCGCAAGCGGCGCAAGGGTTACCGCCGCAAGCAGGGACACCGGCAGGGGTTCACTGAGATCCGAGTCGACGAGGTGGCACTCGCCTGAGCGCCGCCCCGCCGCCCCCCGACATTCGACGGATATCGGCAGATGGCACATAAGAAGGGCGTCGGTTCGAGCCGCAACGGACGTGACAGCAACCCCCAGTATCTGGGGGTGAAGCGCTACGGCGGTGAGCCGGTGAACGCTGGCACCATCGTTGTACGCCAGCGCGGTACTCGCTTCCATCCTGGCCGCAACGTGGGCAGGGGGCGTGACGACACCCTCTTCGCGTTGGTGGACGGGGTAGTTAAGTTCGAACGTGTCAACCGTAGGGCGGTGGTCTCGGTTTACCCGACCGAGTGACCCCCCGATCCGTTCTACGGAGGTCCGGCTCCCCCAAGCCGTAGAGCCCGACCTCCTCACCTTCCTTCTTCGTTTTCATTATCTCCGGGAACCTCGGGAGGGGTTTATCCGTACGGAGAGGGACGGCAGCCAAGGAGGCCCCCCATGTACGACGTCCGAGGCGCCGGGCGCACACACCCCCCGAGTACCAGAAAGGCCGCGAAGGCATTCGCGGCCAGTCTGGAGACGCGCACCTGGGTCCGGTCCAGTTGGCGCACGCTACCTCTCCTCTTGGTTCCCTTCCTTTTCGTGCACGTCGCCCCCCCCGCTCCCTCGCCCGACCGGACCGACGCGAACGTGGACGACGCCACCACGTCTGCCGCCGACGTTCTTCCCCTGCACGTGAACGATCGCGTGCGCGCGTGGATGAAGCGCTTACGGACCGACCAGCGCACCGAGTTCGAAGCGGTGCTTCGCCGCCGTGGAGCGTATGAGGGTCTTATCCGCCAGCAGCTCCGTCAGCGGGGCATGCCGGAGGAGCTGCTCTACCTTGCCATGATCGAGTCGGGCCTGAAGCCCCGCGCCAGATCGTCGGCGTCCGCGGTGGGGATCTGGCAGTTCATGGCGCCCACGGCGGAGCAGTACGGCCTGCGGGTGGATCGGTGGGTGGACGAGCGCAAAGATCCCGTGCGCGCGACGGCCGCCGCCCTAGACTATTTGAGCTGGCTCTACAACCGGTACGACTCCTGGTATCTCGCGGCCGCGGCGTACGACGCCGGGCCGGCACGGGTGGATCGGGTCCTCGCCCTGCATCCCGACACAACGACTCATGGTGAGGATCGCTACTGGGAGGTCGCGAAGTACCTCCCCCTGGAGACCCGGCAGTACGTGCCTCGGCTCATCGCGGCCGGCCTGTTGGCGCAGGATGCCGACTCCGCCGGCTTCGACAACGGCGACATGCGCCCCTACCGCTACGACCGTGTGTTCGTACCCGGTGGGACCACGCTACGGAAGATCGCGCATATCCTGGGAGTCGAGACGAAAGTCATGAGCGGCCTCAATCCGTATCTCATTCAGGGGATGACACCCCCGAACGAGACGTATCCGGTCCGCGTTCCCGTGGGGGACGCGGCCAAGGTGGTGAGGGCCCTGGGCCGCACGGGACTCCACAAGGCGGATTGAGTCGCGGGCAGCTTGCCCGCTCCGAATGCCGGCTTCACCGGGTCTGGGCGCTGCCCGCCGGGAAGAACGCGTCGAGATGTTCCTGCCGCTGTGGGCGTGTGAGCAGGCTTACCGCCACCAGCACGGGTATCTGCACGATGAGGCCGAGGATGCCCTCGTGGATACCGAAGGGCGCGAAGGCCGGGTAGAGGCGGAAGAGCTCCGTGGTCAGCATTCCGGCGACGAGGCCGGAGAGCACGCCGGCAGTGGTGGCGCGCCGCCAGTACAGCGCGGCGAATACCGCGGGCGCGAGCTGGGCGATGATGCCATACGCGCTGGCCAGGAGTTGCACCAGCGACGAGGTGTTGGTCTGCGCGAGCCAGTAGGCCACCGCGCCGGTGACGAGCACCAGCCAGCGCATCAGGCGACGCCGCGCGCGGTCGCTCATCCTGGCGAACGGGGCGATGCCGTCCTCCACGAGGATTGACGCCGACGCGTGCAGCAGGGCGTCGCCGGTGGACATGGACGCGGCCAGCGCCCCGGCACAGAAGAGCCCCACCACCAGGCTCGGGAGCTGCGTCCGCAGGATCAGGAACGGCAGAATCGAGTCGGGATCCGCCGGCGCCTGAGGGAAGAGCACCCCGCTGAAGCCGATGAGGAGGATCGGGATGAGGAAGAACTGGAACGTGGGGAAGAGGATGACCGTGCGCCTGAGCGTGTCGTCGTCCTTGGCGGTGTAGGCCTTCATGAACAGGTGGGGCCACATGAGGAAGCCGACGACGCTGATCAGGATGTAGCTCGAGAATGCTCCCCAGCCCCAGTGGGTGCCGGTGGACGTCAGCCCCGGCGGGATGAGCAGCTCCGGCCGTGCCTGGGCGATCCGCTCGAACATGGGCCCGATACCGCCGTACAGGTGGAAGGGCAGGTAGATGCCCAGGGCCCAGGCGATCACCACCATGAAGACGCCCTGGAAGGTGTTGGTCCACCCCACGGCCGAGACGCCGGAGACCAACACGTAGATCACCACGATGCCGTAGGCGAGGAGTCCGCCCAGCCAGAGCGGAATGTGTCCGTCCGTCACCGAGTTGATGACGATCCCGGCCCCCTCGATCTGGAGCGTGATGTAGGGGATGAACGCGGCCACGCTCACCGCGGCGATGAGGGCCGACAGCGTCCGCGAAGGGAAGCGTCCGGAGATGAGCTGTGCCTGCGTGACGTGGCCCAGGCGCCGGCCCAGCGCCGCGATGCGCGGCCCCATCCAATAGAGAGGCACCATGCCCAGCACGCCGTACGCCAGGATGTAGAACGCCGCTGCCCCCCGGGAGTACGCCCACCCCGGCGCCCCGAGGAAGGCGAAGGAGCTGAAGATCGTGGCGCCGGTGACGAAGTACATGATGAGGAGGCCGAAATTCCTGTCGGCCGCCACGAAGCCCGTGACGCTCTTCGAGGAGCGCCGCCCGGCCATGAGGCCGATGACGAGGTTCGCCACCAGGTAGATGCCGATGATGACGGTGACCATCACCCAGCGCGTCATCGGTCCTGGCCTCCGTCACGCTGATCCCGGTAGCGGCGCTCCACGCGGTCCAGCAGGTACAGCACCGGTAGCGAGAACGCGATCCACGCGGCGTACCAGAAGAAGGAGAAGGGAAGGCCCAGCACGAACGGGTGGATCCGTGACGCGACGAGCACTCCGGGCCACGTCGTGCCGATGAGGAAGAGGATCAGGTACGCCCCGGCCAGGGCGCGGGCTGTGCGCAGTCTCATCGGCTCGGCTCTCTCCTGATGGGTGGAGGCGCCATGATAGCGTCCTCGGCGGCGTGCCGCATGGTGGGCACCGTCCGGCCCCGCGCTGCGCTTGCCGGAGGGGGCCTGCGACGTCGGTGTCCGGGAAGAGACGGACGACCGCGAGACGCCGCGCCTACCGCCCCTTGAAGTCCGGCTTGCGCTTCTCCACGAATGCGCGCACGCCCTCCCTCCCGTCCTCGCTGCCGAAGGCGGCGAGGAAGAGCTCCTTTTCGTACTCGAGGCCGGCGGCCAGCGGCATCTCGAAGGCGGCGCTCACGGCCTGCTTGGCCAGGCGGAGCGCCACCGGGCTCCAGCGTGCCATGCGGCCGGCGAGCTCCAGGGCGGTCTCCAGGTGCCGGCCCTCGTCCACCAGCACCTCCACCAGGCCTATCCGATGGGCCTCCTCGGCGTCCACGAAGTCGCCCGTGCACGCGATGAGCATGGCCTGTCCGCGTCCCACCAGGCGGGCCAGACGCTGCGTGCCGCCTCCACCCGGGATGAGGCCGATGCGCACCTCCGCCTGGCTGAAGCGTGCCGTGCGGTCGGCCACGCGCATGTCGCAGGCCAGCGCCAGCTCGGAGCCGCCGCCGATGCAGAAGCCGTGCACGGCGGCGATGACGGGCTTGGGGAAGCCCGCCACCGTCTCGTAGATGCGCCTGCGCAGGTAGACTGCGCGCTGCTCCATGGGGGTGCGCGCGGCGAACTCGTTGACGTCGGCGCCGGCGACGAAGGCCTTGTCACCGGCGCCGTGGATCACCACCACCTTCACGGTGTCGTCCCCCGCCAGGGCATCGAACGCGTCCATGAGCTGGCGGCGCACGTCGGCGTTGAGCGCGTTGAGCTTGTCGGGGCGGTTGAGCGTCAGCACGGCGACACCGTCCTCGCGCTTCTCTACGAGCAGGGCATCCTCGGCCATGGTCAGCCTTCGCTCCAGTCGTAGAAGCCCCGACCGCTCTTCTTGCCCAGCTTCCCCTCGGCCACCATGCGCTTGAGCAGCTGGGGCGGGCGGAACGCCTCGGAGTCGAGAGCCCCGTGCAGGTATTCGGCGATGCCGAGGCGCACGTCGAGCCCCACCAGATCGGTGAGCTTGAGCGGTCCCATGGGGTGGCGGTAGCCCAGCTCCATGGCGCGGTCGATGTCCTCGGCGGCCGCCACCCCCTCCTCCACCATGCGGATGGCCTCCATGCCCAGGACGATCCCCAGGCGCGACGACGCGAACCCCGGCGAGTCCTTCACGACCACGGGCTCCTTGCCCAGCCGGCGCACGAAGGCCACGGCGGCGAGGCGCGTGGCGTCCGAGGTGTCGGGTCCCCACACCACCTCTACCAGCTTCATGATGTGGACGGGATTGAAGAAGTGCAGGCCGATGAGGCGCGCCGGGTTCGAGACCGAGTGCGCGATCTTCGCGATGGAGAGCGACGACGTGTTGGTGGCCAGGATGGCCCGCTCGGGCGCGGCGGCGTCGGCCTCGGAGAAGACCTTCGCCTTGAGCTCCAGGGATTCCGGTGCCGCCTCCACCACCAGGTCGGCGCCTTCCGCGGCGTCGGAGATGGACGTCACCGCCGACACGCGCGCGAGCACGGCGTCACGGTCCGCGGGCGTCGCCTTCCCGAGCTCGATCCCCTTGTCCAGGTTGGCGCGGATGCGCGCCAGCCCACGACGGACCGCACCGTCGTCGACATCGTACAGTGCCACCTCGCATCCGACGCCCGCGCACACCTGGGCGATGCCGTGGCCCATGGTCCCGGCGCCCAGCACCGCGACCCTCCGGATCTCGGAGCCTCCCGAGGTACCGTTCGTCTCGTTCATACGGCCTCCACCAGCGTGGAGATGCCCTGTCCCACGCCGATACACATGGTTGCCAGCCCCCGCCGGGCGTTCCGCTTCTTCATCTCGTGCAGGAGGGTCACCACGATGCGCGCTCCGGAGCATCCTACCGGGTGCCCCAGGGCGATGGCACCGCCGTTCACGTTCACCTTCTCCGGATCCAGCTCGAGCTGCTCCACGCAGGGGACGGACTGGGCCGCGAAGGCCTCGTTGAGCTCCACGAGGTCCAGATCCGTCACCTTCCACCCTGCGCGTCCCATGACCTTGCGGGTGGCGGGCACCGGGCCCATGCCCATGCGGTGGGGCTCCACGCCGGCCACGGCGCCGGCCACGATGCGGACCATGGGCTCGAGGCCCAGCTCCTTGCCCCGCTCGGCGCTCACCACGAGAAGCGCTGCGGCGCCGTCGTTGATCCCCGACGAGTTCCCCGCGGTGACGGTGCCCCCCTTCTTGAACGCGGGACGGAGGCGCGCCAGCGCCTCGGCGGAGGTGTCGGGGCGGGGGTGCTCGTCGGCGTCCACGACCACCGGATCGCCCTTACGCTGCGGGATGCTCACCGGGACGATCTCGTCGTCGAAGCGATGCGCCGCTATGGCCGCGGCACAGCGCCGTTGGCTGCGGAGGGCGAAGGCGTCCTGGGCCTCGCGGGTGACGCCGAAATCCTCCGCCACCACCTCGGCGGTCTCCCCCAGGCCGATGATCCACTCCGGCGGAAAGACGGGGTTGGGGAAGCGCCACCCGATGACGGTGTCCGCCACCTGGGGGTTGCCGTACGCGTAGCCCCTCTCTGCCTTGAGCATGACGTAGGGTGCCCGGCTCATGCTCTCCACCCCGCCGGCGACGAAGACGTCGCCTTCGTTCGCGACGATGGCGTGGTACGCCGAGAGCACGCTCTGCATCCCCGAGCCGCACAGGCGGTTGATGGTCTGGCCGGGCACCTCCACGGGGAGGCCGGCGCGCAGCAACGCCATGCGCGCCAGGTTCCGGTTGTCCTCGCCGGCCTGGTTGATGCATCCGAAGATCACGTCGTCGACGGTGGCACCCTCCACACCCGTGCGGGCGAGGAGAGCCTCGATGGTCAGGGCAGCCAGGTCGTCGGGCCGCACCGGCGCCAGCGCGCCGCCGAGGCGGCCGATGGGGGTGCGCACGCCGTCGATTATCCAGGCTTCGCGCATGTCTCGTTCGCTCCTCGTATCTCGAATCGGAGCTCCCCGTGTGGCCGCCGCCGCAGGCACCGGCCACGGCGCTCGTCAGCGGTCCAGGGCCACCCAGACGCTCTTCACCTGGGTGTACTTCTCCAGCGCGGCCTCCCACCCAAGGTCGCGGCCGAATCCGCTCTGCTTGTATCCGCCGAACGGCGAGCCCGAGTCGTATTGGTTGTAGGTGTTGATCCAGACGGTGCCCGCCTGGATCTCCGAAGCGACGCGGTGTGCCTTCCCCACGTCGCGGGTCCAGATTCCCGCCGCCAGGCCGTAGATGGTCTCGTTGGCCTTGGCGACGGCGTCGTCCAGGTCCTCGAACGGGATGACCGCCACCACGGGCCCGAAGATCTCCTCCTGGGCGATCTTCATGGTCGGCTCCACCTCGGCGAAGACGGTGGCCGTGACGAAATTGCCCTTCCCGTTCACCGTGGTCCGCTCGCCCCCGGTGACCAGGCGGGCGCCCTCGCGCTTGCCCACCTCCACGTAGCTCATCACCCGGTCGAGCTGCTCTTCGCTTACGATGGCACCCAGGCGGGTCGTGGACTCCATGGGGTCTCCCACGGTCATCTTCTCGGCGCGGGCGGCGAGCTGCGCCACGAAGTCGTCGTAGACCGCCCGCTCCACCAGCACCCGGGAGCCCGCCGCGCACACCTCGCCCATGCCGTAGAAGATGCCGGTGGACGCCCCCCGCACCGCATCCTTCAGCGACGCATCCGCGAAGACGATGTTGGGCGACTTGCCGCCCAGCTCCAGGGAGACCTTCTTCAGCGTCTCCGCGGCCTCGCGCATGACGATCCTGCCCACCTCCGTGGATCCCGTGAACGCGATGGCGTCCACGCCGGGGTGACGCACCAGCGCGGAGCCGGCGGTGGGACCGAAGCCCGGGACGACGTTGAGCGCCCCCGGCGGGAAGCCCACCTCGGCCGCCAGCTCGCCCAGACGAAGCGCCGTGAGCGGCGTCTGCTCGGCGGGCTTGAGGATCACGGCATTCCCGCACGCGAGGGCGGGGGCCACCTTCCACGCCGCCAGCGACAGCGGGAAGTTCCACGGAGTGATGATCCCCACCACGCCGACGGGCTCCCGGAGGGTGTAGTTGAAGAACGGGCCCGACACCGGGATCGTGGCTCCCTGCACCTTGTCCGCCATGCCGGCGAAGTAACGGAAGTTCTCCACGATGCTGGGCAGGTCGACCTTCCGGGACTCGAAGTAGGGCTTGCCGTTGTCGGCGGTCTCGAGCGCCGCGATGGCGTCGGCGTCGGCTTCCAGCGCGTCGGCGAGCTTCCAGAGCAGCCTGGACCGCTCGTGGGGGCCCATCCGCCGCCAGGCCGGGTCCGCCATCGCCCCCCGTGCCGCCTCCACGGCCGCGTCGACGTCCTCCGCCCGTGCCTCCGCCACGTGGGCGATGACCTCGCCGGTGGCGGGGTTCGTGGTGGGGAAGGTCTCGCCGGCGCGGGCGTCCACCCACTCGTTGGCGATCCAGAGGCGATTGCGAACGGCGTCGCTCATGTGGGAACCGGGGTCCGGAGGAAAGCGGTGCGGAAAGAAACACGGGGTCCGGACGCGTCCGGACCCCGTGTCATGCGTGCCATGAGCGTCAGCGCCCCTTGAACTCGGGCTGCCGCTTCTCCACGTAGGCCGACAGTCCCTCCTTGGCGTCCTGACTCGCGAAGAGCTGCGCCTGGAGCTCGCGCTCCAGGGTCAGGGCCAGCTCGAAGGGGAGCTCCGAGCCGGTCTGCACCGAGCGCTTGATGAGGCCCACGGCCTTGGTTGCCTTGTTGGGCGTCGTGAACTGCTGGGCGTACTCCAGGACCTTCGCCAGAAAGTCGTCACGCGAGTCGGCCTCGATGATCTCGTTGACCAGGCCCATCTCGGCCGCCTTCTCGAAGTCGAAGGTGGCGCCCTCCGCCATGAGCTGGATGGCTCTGGCCTTGCCCACGAGGCGCAACAGGCGCTGAGTGCCCCCCGTGCCCGGGAGCACGCCCAGCGAGACCTCGGGGAGCCCCGCCTTGCCGGCGCCCTTGCGGGCGATGCGCATGTCCGCGGCCATGGCGATCTCGAGGCCCCCGCCCACCGTGTGCCCGTTCAGGGCCGCGATGACCAGCTTGGGGGTGTGCTCGAGACGGTTGAGCGTCTCGTTGGCGTGCAGGCAGAAGCAGTACTTGAAGCCCGGGGTCACCGAGTTCAGCATGCCGATGTTGGCGCCGGCGCAGAAGAACTTCTCTCCCGCGCCGGTGATCAAGATGACCTCGATGTGGTCCGCGAAGCGGGCCCGTATGATGCCCGCGTCGAGCTCGGCCATCATCTCGTGCGTGTACGTGTTCGCCGGGGGATCGTCGAGAGTGAGAATCGCGATCTTGTCCCTCTCTTCGTAGTGGACCAATTCCTTCCCGAGCATCGGAGCTCCCTGTGTTCTCTGGGGGGGTCTGCGGGCCGTCCGGCCCGGCGGCAAGGTTATCCGGCATCCAGGGGACCGGTCAACCCGACCGTCCATCCCCGCGCGGGGTGGCGCACCGCACCGTCCCCCGCGATCATGCAGGCTGTGAACCGCACCCCGCGTACCCCTGATCCTCCGCCGGTTTCCCGCCTCCTCTCCAGGGGGTGGGCGATGGCGGTCGTCGTCGCCGCTCTGGCGACGGGAGCCTGCCGGGACTCACCCACGGACGTGCTCGCCGGGATCGTCACCCCCGAGACCCAGCCCGCGCTGGCGCTGGGTGTCGTGCTTCCCGACCCCTCCGCCTGGGCGGAGCCGGCCACCGACGGCACGGCCGCCGGCACGGCGGGCGACGCCGCCCTGGCCGCGTGGCGCTCCTCGTGGGATCTGCCGGCGGCGAGCGGGAGGGAGGTGCGGGAGGCGAGCTACGACGCGCTCATCGGGCTGCTCCCCCCGGATCGGAGGGAGGCGACGGCGGCGGAGGATCTCACCACGCTGCAGCGCGCCCTCCAGGGGGCCGAGGCCCTGCCCGCCGAAGCCCTGCCGCCCACTGTGCGCAGGGGGCTGGCGACGGCCCAGACCGAAGCCACGGCTGCTGCGGTGGCCCGTGACGGGCACGACGTCACCGGTGCCCTGGTGCACATCCTGCGGGGCGCCGACGCGCTCCGTGAGGTCGGCCCCGAAGCGGTGGCCCGTACCTTGGTGGACGACGTCGAGCAGAAGATGCGAAGGATCGGACCCGGCTCCACGTACTCTCCCACAGACGTCGAGCGCATGCGCAGGCTCGTGCAGGGAGGACAGGAAGCCCTCGAGCAGGGCAACTGGGTGCTGGCGATTCGCAGGGCTTACTATGCGCGCGCGCTCATGACATCCCGCGAGTAGGGAGGCGACCATGGCCGCCGCGACTCTGGGTTGGATGGGACAGGTGGCGGCGCTCGTCGCCAACCCCGTGGTGGCTCCCTTCCTCCTCTGCCTGGGCTTCCTGGGTCTGCTGGCCGAGATCAGGACGCCGAGCTTCGGCATGGCGGGCACGGCGGGCCTGCTGGCCCTGGGGCTGTTCTTCGGATCACACCTCGCCGTCGGTCGCGCGGGGATCGGAGACGTGCTCCTCGTCGGTGTCGGCCTCGTGCTCCTGGGCCTGGAGCTCTTCGTCATCCCCGGCTTCGGGCTCGTGGGGATCCTCGGGGGGCTCGGAATCCTGGCGGGCACCTACCTGAGCCTTCTCGGCTCGCGTCCCCTGACCGGTGACTTCGTGCGCGCCGGGCTCGTCCTCGTGAGTGCCGTCGCCCTCATGGCCCTGACGGCGTGGACGCTCCTGCGCTCGCTCCCGCCGGAGGCTCGGCCCGGGGGCCGGGGGATCTTCCTGCCTCACCGCGGTGGAGGCGACGCCGGCCTGGCCTCCGCGGGACACCCCACGGGGGTCGTGGGTCGGGAGGGTTCCGCCATCACGGACCTGAGCCCCTCGGGGACGGCGCTCTTCGGGGAGGAGCGTATCGAGGTGGTGTCGGAGTCGGAGCCGATCCCCTCGGGGACCCCCGTCCGTATCGTCGGCAGCGGAGGCTATCGCCTGGTAGTGCGCCGGGTGTGGCCCGCCGGGCCGGAGAGCTGAGGGCGCCCTCCGGCCCCGGCCGGCTTCGCTACATCTCGCCGCGCGCCATCTTCCTGAGGACCGTCTGCAGGATGCCTCCGTTGCGGTAGTACTCCACGTCCACATCGGAGTCGAGCCTCGCCGTGGTGTCGAAGCGCTTCGTCGCGCCGTCTTCGCCGGTGGCGGTCACGGTGATGGTGCAGTGGGGCTTCAGACCCCCCGCGATGCCCTCCAGCGCGAACGTCTCGCGCCCGGTGAGGCCCAGGCTCTGCGCGGAGTCGCCTCCCGTGAACTCGAGGGGGAGCACCCCCATGCCCACCAGGTTGCTCCGGTGGATGCGCTCGAAGCTCTCGGCGATGACCGCGCGCACCCCCAGGAGGAGCGTGCCCTTGGCGGCCCAGTCCCGGGAGCTTCCGGTGCCGTACTCCTTGCCGGCCAACACCACCAACGGCGTCCCGTCGGCCTCGTAGCGCATGGCCGCGTCGTAGATGCTCATCTCCTCGCCGCTTGGGATGTGCACGGTGTAGCCACCCTCACGCCCGGGGACGAGCAGGTTCTTGATGCGCACGTTGGCGAAGGTTCCGCGCATCATCACCTCGTGGTTCCCGCGACGGGACCCGAACGTGTTGAAGTCCCGTGGCTCGACGCCGTGGGCACGCAGATAGGCACCGGCCGGCTCGTTCTTCGGGATGGCGCCCGCGGGGGAGATGTGGTCCGTGGTCACCGACTGCCCCAGCAGCGCCAGAGCCCGTGCGCCGACGATGTCGGTGGGATCGGGGACCTCGAGGGACATCCCCTGGAAGAACGGGGGACACCGGATGTAGGTGGAATCGGCGTCCCACTCGTAGAGGCTGCTCTCCTCGGGGAGGGGAAGCGCCCGCCAGTTCTCGTCGCCCTGGAAGACCTCGCCGTAGCGGCGCTCGTACATCTCCGGCTTGAGCGCTTTCGCCACCGTCTCGCGCACCTCCGCGGGTGACGGCCAGATGTCCGCCAGGAAGACGGGCTTGCCGTCGCCGTCGCGGCCCAGGGGCTCGTTGTAGAGATCCACGTCGATGCGTCCGGCCAGCGCGTACGCCACCACGAGGACCGGCGAGGCCAGGTAATTCGCCCGCACCAGCGGATGGATGCGCGCCTCGAAGTTGCGGTTCCCCGAGAGCACGGCGGACACCACCAGGCCGCCCTCCCGCACGGCCTCGTCGACCTGCTCGGGAAGGGGCCCGGAGTTGCCGATGCACGTCGTGCACCCGTAACCCACCACGTTGAAGCCGAGCTCGTCCAGGTAGGGAGTCAGTCCCGACGCCTCGAGGTAGTCGGTGACGACCTTCGATCCGGGTGCCATGCTGGTCTTCACCCACGGGGCGGCCTTCAGGCCGCGCTCGACGGCCTTCTTCGCCAGGAGGCCGGCGCCCACCATCACCGAGGGGTTCGACGTGTTCGTGCAGCTCGTGATGGCCGCGATGACCACGGTCCCGTCGCCGACCTCGACGCTTTCGCTCCCCATCTCCACGGAGACGGCCCGCCGCTCCTTGGTCGCCACCGCGGTGCCGCCGCCGGAGCCGTCCAGGGAGAAGCCGGACGGGACCAGAGCGGGCAGGTCCTTCGCGAACGAGGCCGGCAGGTCCGCCAGCCGGATACGGTCCTGCGGACGCTTGGGCCCGGCCAGGCTGGGCTCCACCGTGGACAGGTCGAGCTCCAGGCTCGACGTGAACTCGGGGTCCGGCGTGTCGTCGGTGCGGAAGAGCCCGAGTGCCTTCGTCACCTTCTCCACGCGCTCCACCAGCTCGCGGCTCCGGCCGGTGCCCTCCAGGTAGCGGAGCGTCTCGGCGTCCACGGGGAAGAACCCCATGGTGGCACCGTACTCGGGGCTCATGTTGGCGAGGGTGGCCTTGTCCGGGAGCGTCAGGCTGGAAAGGCCGGCGCCGCAGTACTCGACGAAGCGCCCCACCACCCCGTGTGCGCGCAGCATCTCGGTGGCGCGGAGCACCAGGTCCGTGGCGGTGGCGCCTTCGGGGAGCGTCCCGGTGAGCCTCATGCCCACGACCTCCGGGAGGAGCATGTAGTACGGCTGGCCCAGCATGACAGCTTCGGCCTCGATGCCGCCCACGCCCCACCCCAGCACGCCGAGTCCGTTGATCATGGTGGTGTGGGAGTCGGTGCCGACGCACGTGTCCGGGTACGCCACCCATCGGTCCCCGTGCTGACGGCGGTGCACCACGGAGGCCAGGTACTCCAGGTTCACCTGGTGCACGATGCCGGTTCCGGGCGGCACGACGGAGAAGCCGCCGAACGCTTCCTGGGCCCAGCGCAGCAGCGCGTAGCGCTCGCGATTGCGCTGATACTCCCGCTCTACGTTGAGGCGGAAGGCGTCCCCCGTGCCGAAGTAGTCGACCTGTACCGAGTGGTCGATGACCAGGTCCGCCGGGACCACGGGGTTGATGCGCCCGGGCTCGCCGCCGAGCTCCCGGATCCCGTCACGCATCGCCGCCAGATCCACCACCGCGGGAACGCCGGTGAAGTCCTGGAGCACGACGCGCGCGGGCATGTAGGGAAGATCGGCGCCGGCGTTGGTGGGGCTCCATGCCGCCACCGCCGCCACGTGGTCGCGGGAGACATGGCCCCCCCCCGCGTGGCGCAAGACGTTCTCGAGAAGGACGCGTATCGAGAAGGGAAGCCGGTCGAGGGAGCGGACGACGCCCTCCGACTCGAGTCGGCCGAGGTCATAGAACGCGGTGACGCCTTCGCTCAGATCGAGAGTCGAGAGCGCGCCGAAAGGGTCTTTCAGGGGCACGGCCACGATGGGCTCCAGTCGGTCGTCGGGATTCGAGGCGCCCGGCGCGCGGTCGGACGCCGACAGCCTCTAACGATAAGGGAAGTCGCCGGCCGAGTAAGGGGGCGGTGTCGGCCCTGGGGGGCGCGACCCGGAGGGCCGGAGAGGGCCGGACCGTTGAGGCCTCGGCCCCGCGGAAGTAGCTTCCTGCCGTGCCGTCGCCGGGGTGGCGGAATGGTAGACGCGGCGGCCTCAAAAGCCGCTGTCCTCACGGGCATGCGGGTTCGACTCCCGCCCCCGGCACTGATGCTCCCGGGCCCGGATGCGACGCCGGGCTCCTCGTGCCGCATGCCGATGGCTTCGGCCACCGGGTATGCAAGGCGCACGATCCCCGGGCTAGCATCGTCGAGCGGAACCTTTACCCGCACGTGGACTTCTACTCGGGCATCATCTACCAGGCCATGGGCTTTCCGGTCGGCTTGTTCCCGGCTCGCTTCACGATTCCGCGGACGGTCGGATGGCTCGCCCAGTGGGAGGACCGCGGTTGAGCCCGAAATGACGGAGTCCATAGACCTCGAACACCTCGGACTCGAGGGTGCCATCGCCGTCTACGTCCTTGCCGACGGCGAGGCGGCCCTGGTGGATCCCGGTCCCTCCACGACGCTGGAGCGACTGCGCGCCGAGCTCGGACGCCTGGGCATCGGCCCCGGCGATCTCCGCCACATCCTCCTCACCCACGTGCATCTGGACCACGCCGGTGCCACGGGCCACCTGATGGACGAGTACCCACGGGCCACCGTGCACGTGCACGTGGACGGTGCCCCCCACATGGTGGACCCGACCCGGCTGGTGGCGAGCACGCGGCGCACCTTCGGGGATGCCCACGACCGGCTCTGGGGCGAAGTGCGCCCGGTGCCCGCCCACCGCATCCGGGCCTGGTCCGTCGGGGACGCCGATCCGGTGGCGCACGTACGCCCCATCCCCACGCCGGGCCACATCGCGCACCATCTGGCCTATCTCGACGAGCGCGATGGAACCCTGTTCTCCGGCGACTCCATGGGAATCGTGCTGAGCGACGAGGCGCCGAGCCATCCTCCCACGCCACCACCCTCCGTGGACCTCGAGGCATGGGGGCACACGCTGGACGAGATCGTCGCCGTGGGCCCCGAGCGCTTCGGGGCCACCCACTTCGGGCTGCACGGCGACGTACCCGACCGTGCCCGCCAGATGCGAGAGAAGCTCGGGGCGCTGGAGGATCGGGTGCGGACCGCGCTCGCGCGGGGAGACCTGGAAGATGCCGAGCGCTTCGATGGGGAGGTGCGCGACGAGCTGGCGCCCTTCCTGGGAAGGGCAGAGGCGGATGGCTACTTCGACATGTTCAGAGCCGCCACGGACTGGGCGGGCGTGAAGTTCTACCTGGAGCACAATCCGTGACCAAGAGGAGAGCGACGATGACGAGGCAGGGTGTGGTTCGTGGGTCGGTGGCCCTGACCATGGCGGCGATCATCCTGGGAGCGGGTCCGGGACCCGCCCTCGCCCAGGCGACGGCCCAAGACACCACCCGGGACACGACCCGGAGCACGCTCCCGGACAGCCTGCGGGCGGTGCTGCAGGATACCGTAAGCCGTCCCGTGCCCGCCCCCGTGGTGCCGCCGCTGTTCTTCCGGAACGCCCTGCAGCGGGGCGAGAGGAGCGCCGACGGGAGCCCGGGGCCGAACTACTGGACCCAGTGGGCGAACTACGACCTGTCCGCGAAGCTCGATCCCGCGACGGCCCTCCTGCAGGGGAAGGAGACCATCCACTACCACAACCGGTCGCCCTACAACCTCCGCGTCCTCGTGGTCCACCTGTACCAGAACCTCTACAGCAAGGGCGTGATCCGCGGGGAGCCCGAGGAGATCACGGGAGGCATGAAGCTGTCCACGGTCGTGGTTGCGGGGGACACCCTCCACGCGGGGGACGCGGCGTCCACGCCCTCGTACAAGATCGACGGCACGATGATGGTCATCCGGCCGCCGAAGGACCTGCAGTCCGGCGACTCCGTCTCCCTGCATTTCGAGTGGTCGGTGACGTTGCCGCAGCACGGGTCGGGACGCATGGGCTACTCCCACCACCAGGTCTACCTGGTGGCCTACTGGTTCCCGAAGATGGCGGTGTTCGACGACACCCATGGGTGGGACAGGGAGCACTACATGGGCACCGCCGAGTTCTACGAGGGCTACGGCGACTACACGGCATCCCTCACCGTGCCGGCGGGGTGGACGTTGTGGGCCACGGGAAAGCTGGAGAACGCCCCCGAGGTGTACTCCGCCACGACGATCCGGCGCCTGCAGCAGGCCGCCACGGCGGACACCGACGTGGTGGTGGCGACGACGGACGAGGTGAAGTCGGGGAAGGCCACGGCGGCGGCGCCGTCCGGGTGGCTCACGTACCGCTTCAAGGCGGACTCCGTGCGCGACTTCACGTGGACGACGTCCGACGTGCAGCGCTGGGACGCCACGTCCGCGGTGGTGCACGACAGCGTCGGCGGGGGCAAGGACGGAAAGGGGGCCAAGGTGGACAAGGAGCGCCGGGTCCTCATCAACTCGTTCTGGCGTGAGGACCGCGCGCCCTTGTGGGAGAACCAGTGGAAGTACGCCAAGGAGGCCATCGAGTACCACTCGGCGTACACGGGGCTTCCCTATCCCTGGCCCGCCATGACGTCCGTGGAAGGTGCCGACATCATCGGGGGAGGCATGGAGTTCCCCATGATGACCCTCATCGGGCCGTACACGGGGCGGACCGACCAGGACCTGTTCAGCGTCACGGCCCACGAGCTGGGGCACATGTGGATCCCCATGATCGTGGGGACCAACGAGACGCGGTACGCGTGGATGGACGAGGGCTCGACGACGTTCCTCGAGGACCAGAGCGAGATGAAGTTCTGGCCCGGCGTGGACCACCACCGCATCGAGATGCAGGACTACCTGCGCGCCGCCGCCGCGGACCAGGAACAGAGCATGATGCGCAACGGCAACTGGTATGCGCCCGGGCCGGGATACGAGGTGGCCTCGTACAGCAAGCCCGCGACGCTCATGGTGGCGCTCCGCGATCTCCTGGGTAAAGAGACCTGGGAGAAGGGGTACCGGACGTTCATCTCGGAGTGGAAGTACAAGCACCCGACGCCCTGGGACTTCTTCGACACCTTCGATCACGTGTCGGGCCTGAACCTGGATTGGTTCTGGACGTCCTTCTACTACGAGACCTGGACACTCGATCAGGCGGTCCTGTCCGTGACCCCGGCCACCGGAGGGGGTGGCGTGGTGAAGGTCATCGCGAAGGGCTTCGCGCCGTATCCGACGAAGGTGCGCATCACCACCAGCAGCGGAGTGGTGGACAAGGAGATCCCCGTGGGGTACTGGCTGGCCGGCCACGCGTCCGCCGAGATCGACCTCCCTGCCTCGGTGGGCAGCATCACCCGGGTGGAGCTCAACCCCGAGGGCTACGCTCCCGACGTGGACCGCTCCAACGACTTCTGGCCACGGGGGTGACGCCAGGCGACAGATCCGGACCGGCCGCCCCATCCTGAGGGCGGCCGCCCGGGGCCATCGCGCCTCCGGCGGTAGTGAGGCTCATCCCTCTACCGGGGCGGCGAACCCCACCAGCGTGCCGCACGGGGCGCGCACGAAGATCTCGTCCATGCCGTAGAAGGTCTGGCGGCGGGGGACCACCACGTCCGCGCCCTCGAGGGCGGCCACCACCGGGTCCAGCACGTCGACCTCGATGAAGAGGGTGGTGGTGCTTCCGCTCAGGCTGTCGACGAGGCCCGGATGTCCCGCCGCCTCGGCGGCCGGCCCCAGATCGTCGGCGATGCTGGCGCGGGTCTGGTACATGAGCTCGACGGTGCCCTTCCGCAGCATGGCGAAGCCCACGGTGTCGCCGTGAGGGACCGTCGCGGTGATCTCGAAGCCCAGACGCTCGGTCCAGAAGGGCAGGCAGGGCTCGACGGCGTCGACGGTCATGATGGGGGTCAGCTTGTTCATGGCGCGGCCCGGAGGCGAGGGGACGGAAGTGAGGATGGGTGCGCCACACTTCACCTCGGAGGGCGAGGCGTGCAACCCTTGCGGGACGGCAACCGTCTGAATACATGTATATTGCATGTATGTGTCCCTTCCGGGACTCTGATTCCTCCTCCGCGGACGGACCGGAATGTCGTACGAGGCCACACCTCTCTCGCCCACCGACCTCCATGTGCTCCTCGTGTTGAGCCAGGGCGCCCTCTACGGATACGCCATCATGAAGGCCGTGGCCGAGGAGTCGGGAGGCGCGGTGGATCCGGAGATCGGATCCTTGTATCGCGTGCTGGCGCGCCTCATGGGCGCCGGCTTCGTGGAGGAGTCATCCGCTCCCGAGGACGCCGAGGACGTGCACCCCGGCCGCCGGCGGAAGTACTACGCCCTCACCCGAGAGGGACGCACCGCCCTGGAGGCCGAGGCGGCACGGCTGAGCCGGGTCCTGGAGTTGGCCCGCGCACGCCGCCTTCTGCCCGAGGAAGGCCGGCCGTGAGGGAGTCCCGACTCGGGGCCGTCGCACGCCTGGTCCACCGCCTGGCCGGCGCCATCCTGATGGCCTACCCACCGGGATTTCGCCGGGCCCTGGGCGCGGACCTGCTCGACGCCTTCGGAGACCGCCTGGAGGACGCCTCCCGTCGGAGGCCCCCTGTGGCTCTCCTCCTCATGGCGCGGGCCCTCCTCGACCTCGCCTGGTCCGCCGTCCTGGAGTGGATCGGGCCGTCCTACCGCGGGGGTCCGGGCGTTTCCGGGGCCTCCGGGAGATCGGCCACCCCTGGAGCACCACCGCCGAGAGGCCTATCCATGGACCACCTCGCTCAAGACATCCGTTTCGCCGTGCGGTCCCTCATGCGTCGCCCGGGCTTTGCCCTGGTGGCGGTCGTCACCCTGGCGCTGGGCATCGGCGCCACCACCGCGGTGTTCAGCGTCATCCGCGGGGTGCTCCTGGAGCCGCTGCCATATCCGGATGCCTCCCGGCTGGTCATGGTGTGGGCCTCCGACGCTGACGGGGCGCTGACCCGGGGAAGCATGTCCCAGCCGGACATCGAGAGCGCCCGGGGGACGAAGGGCCTCCAGGGCCTGGAGGGGGTGTCGCAGAGCCGGTTCATCCTCACGGGGGTGGACCACCCGGAGGAAGTGACGGCGGCGCGCGTGTCAGGTGGGATCTTCTCCATCTTCGGATTGGCGCCGACGCTGGGCAGGGACCTCCGGGAGGCCGAGAACGGAACGGGGGCGGCGCGGGTGGTGGTGGTGGGATACCACTTCTGGAAGAGCCGGCTCGGGGGACGGCCGGACGTCGTGGGAACCACCATCGAGCTTTCTGAGCGGCGCTACGAGATCGTCGGCGTGGGTCCGGAAGGCTTCGACTTCCCGAATCACGCGGAGATGTGGACCCCTTACCGCCTGGACGTCGAGGGGTGCGGACGGGGATGCCACGTCTACCGCGGTGCCGTAGGCCGTCTGGCCCCCGGCGTCGACCTCCGGCAGGCCCAGGAGGCCCTCACCGCTCTGTCCACGGCGCTGAGCCAGGAGTTCCGCGACTCCAACTACGGGGTGGCACTGCGCTTCGAGCGCCTCATCGACTACGAGGTGGGCGACGTGCGCGGGGGGCTCTGGATCGTGCTGGGCGCCGTCTCCCTGGTCCTCCTCATCGTGTGCGCCAACCTCGCCAACCTGTTGTTGGTTCGGTCATCCACACGGGGTGGGGAGGTGGCGGTGCGCGCGGCTCTCGGGGCGTCCAGAGGGCGCCTGGTCCGGCAGGTACTCACCGAGAGCCTGGTGCTGGCCGGGGTGGGAGGAGGTGTCGGCATCGGCCTGGCCTACGGCCTGGTGTCGGCGCTGAAGCAGGTCGCCCGCGGTGCCGTCCCCCGGCTGGACCAGGTGGCCGTGAACGCGCCCGTGTTGATCTTCGCCCTGGGGCTGTCCCTCTTGGTGGCCCTGGTCTTCGGGCTGAGTCCGGCTCTTCGCCTGGCACGGGGATCGGTGTCAGGCGGCCTCTCCGCCGCGGGCCGCTCCGGGGACGCCCGGCGGGAGGGGCGTGCCCGCTCGATCCTACTGGCCGGCGAGGTGGCGCTGTCCCTGGCCCTCCTCGTGGGCGCCGGCCTCCTCATGCGGAGTCTGGGCCGGCTGTACGGTGTGGACCGCGGCTACGACGGGCGCGAGGTGACGCGTTTCCAGGTGAGCCTGCCCTCTTCCCGGTACGACAGCCTTCCGGCCATCACGTCGTTCTTCGGCCGTCTGGAGGGTGAGTTGCGGAGCATCCCCGGTGTCGAAGCCGTGGGCTCCAGCTTCGGTCCCCCCCTGACCCGGAGCGCCATCACGGGAGGTGTCCGGGTGGATGGGCGGCCCGAGCCCAAGCCCGAGGAGGAGACCGAGGCCGCGGTGCGCTCGGTGACGCCGGGCTACTTCGACGCCATGGGGCTGATCCTCCTCAGGGGCAGGCCTCTCGCCGCCAGCGACCGCCTGGGCACCGAGCCCGTGGCCGTGGCCAACGAGGCCTTCGTCCGGGAGAACTTCCCCGGCCAGGACGTCCTGGGGAAGCGGGTGAGGGTCACGGTGAGCTTCGGCTACGGGAGCCCCACCTGGACGGTGGTGGGTGTGGTCCACGACGTGCGGAGGACCCTGGACAGGGCGCCGACGCCCGCGCTGTACGTGCCCGTGGCCCAGTTCGGTCCCGGCTCCCTGACCGTGGCCATGAAGATCCGGGCCGGGGCGGGCGCCGGTGTCGTCGCCGCTGCCCGGCAAACGCTGCGGGCCATGGATCCCAACGTCATTCCCACCAACGTGGAGACGGTGACGCAGGCCCTTCGGGCCGCTACGGCGCCCACGCGCTTCTATCTCATGCTCGTGGGCATTTTCGCCGCCCTGGCGGTGGTGCTGGCCGCCATCGGCCTCTACGGCGTGGTGGCGTACCTGGTCTCCCGGCGTACCCGGGAGATCGGCGTGCGCATCGCCCTGGGTGCCCGGCGGGGGGAGATCTCCGGCCTGGTCTTCCGGCAGGCCGCGCTACCCACCGTGGGAGGGGTCGTGGTGGGGCTGGGCGTAGCCCTGGCCGGCGGACGGATCATGAAGAGCCTCCTCTTCGAGGTTCAGCCCGGTGATCCCCTGGTCTTCGGGAGCGTCACGGCGCTCATCCTGGGCGTGTGCGTCCTGGCGGTCCTCCTGCCTGCCCGGCGGGCCATGCGGGTGGATCCGGTGTGTGCCCTTCGGAGTGAGTGAGCGGCGGGCCCGAGCGGGAGGGTGGCTCACATCGTCCCGAGCGCTCCGAGGCCTCCTCAGACCGCGGTGGGCTTCTCCTTGAAGCCGATGAAGAGGCACAGGGCCGGGAGCGCCAGGTTCGTGGAGGTGCGGGAGTACGACTCTCCCTGAACGCCTACCAGCGGGCCCGTGAAGACGGTGACCACCGCCAGGACAAAGGCCAGCGCCGCCAGCCAGAAACACACTTTGGCGACATTCCCATGGGAACCTCCGAGCGGCAGGAGATGAGCCCCTCTACCCGTCTTCCCGCCCCCATGCTTCGCAGGGGAGGAGCGTAACGCAAGGAGAACGTGGTGAGCGGGCCCCTCGCTCGGTGGACGGTGGGTTCGCTCGGGCCGCTCCGGTCACCGCGGGAGGCACTCCCCGTTTTCACCACACTAGCCGAAGCTCTTCACTCCCGGCGGGCTCTGGCGCAGGGCGGTGAGGTACCGGAAGGGGGTGGGGCCCGGGTGGTCGGCGTCGGTCCAGTGCTCGAGGGCACCGGGGATGGACGCGTGGAGGGCACCGGCGTCGGGAGTGTCCGGGGTGCCGGGGTCGTTTCCGCCGGCGGTGGCGTCCCACCCGTCACTCCCGCCGGACGCCGCCCCGGCCTGAAGGCGGCGGGAGAGCCCCGAACGCCGCACCGGCGTCCCGGGCACCCGCAGCGCTTGCACCTCGAAGGCGATGACGTTGAGGGTTTGCCCATCCTTCTGGAGGCACCCCCGCACCGCCAGGAAGGGTTCCATGCGCACGGCGGCGCGGTCCCGCTGGTACACATCCGGCTTCACGATCACGTTCACGGCACCGGCTTCATCTTCCATGAGGACAAAAACATAGCCCTTTGCGGTTCCAGGTCTTTGTCGGGCCGTCACCAGGCCCGCGACGCGCACGGTGGCGTGCTGGCGGAGGTGCGGGAGCCGGTCCGAGGTGATGGTCCCTTCGGGGAGCCGGCCCTTCAGCAGTGAGAGCGGATGCAGCGCTGCCGAGAACTTGAGCATGCGGTACTCGGCCACCATCCGGTCGGCGGGTCCCAGGTCCGGGAAGGCGATCCCGGCGTACGGGTCGGACAGGTCCAGCTCGGTCTGGGCGTGGTCGTCCCTGCCGCCCGAGCGCTCGTCATCGGTCTCCGGGCCCAGCAGGAGGCCTGTCTGCCAGAGGAGCTCCCGTCGGGTCAGCCCGAACGCCTCGAAGCCTCCCACCCAGATTAGGTTCTCCACCGCCGGGCGCTTCAAGGCCGCCGGCGTACGCCGGAGGAAGTCGGCCAGCGAGGTATACGGCCCCCGCCGTTCCCGCTCCGCCACCACCGCCTCGGCGATGTCGGCGCCCCATCCCCGGACGAAGCCCAGGCCGATGCGGAGGTCCCCGCTCTCGGCGGTGCACGCGACGCCGCTCCGGTTCACGTCGGGCAGGAGCGTGCGGATGCCGTTCCTGCGGGCGTCCCGGCCCAGGGCGTCCAGCGAGTAGAAGCCCATGGGCTGGTTGTTGAAGAGCGCCACGTAGTACTCCAGCGGATGGTAATGCCGCAGCCACGCCGACTGGTACGCCAGGAGCCCGAAGGCGGCGGCATGGGACTTGGGGAACCCAAACTCGCTGAACGCCGTCACCTGCTGGAAGATCTCCCGGGCCGTGGTCTCGTCCACGCCGTTGGCGGCCGCCCCGTCGCGGAACGCCTCCCAGTGGGCCGTCAGCGCCTCCCTGGAGCGCTTGCGGCTCATGGCCCGGCGCAGCGACTCGGCCTGGCCGTCGGAGAAGCCCGCCAGCGCCTGGGACACGGTGAGCACCTGGTCCTGGTAGATGATGACCCCCAGCGTCTCTTCGAGAGGGCCCTCCAGAAGGGGATGGGCGTAGGGGATCCGATAGCTCGGGTTGTCCCGGAGCATCTCGCGGCGGCGCACGTAGGGGTTCACCGCGCCGCCCACGATGGGCCCCGGGCGCACGATGGCCACCTGGATGGCCAGTTCCTCGAGGTTCCGGGGCCGCGTACGCCGGAGCATCTGGATCTGGGCGCGGCTCTCCACCTGGAAGAGCCCCACCGTGTCCCCCGAGCAGATGCGGTCGTAGATGGCCTCGTCCTGGAAGTCGATGCGCGACAGGTCCGGCGCCTCCCCGGTGCGCACGGCGATGAGGTCCACGGCCTCCTCCACCAGGGAGAGCATCCCCAGGGCGAGGAAGTCGATCTTGATGAAGCCCGCGTCCTCGCACGAGTCCTTGTCCCACTGACAGAGGACGCGTCCCTCCCAGGCGGCGGGCTCCAGGGGGACGATCTCCACCAGGGGCCTGCTGGAGATGATCATCCCGCCCACGTGCTGGGAGATATGGCGGGGAAGCCCCGAGACGTCCTCGGCCAGCTCGCCCAGCATCTTCCACAGGGGTGCGTCGGCACGCCCCCTGAACTCCGGGAGCGCGGCGATCTCCTCGGCCAGGGCCGAGGCCGAGCGGTGCTCGGCGAGCTTGGCCAGCTTCTCCAGCTCCCCCAGCGGCAGGTCCAGCGCTTTGCCGATCTCCCGCACCGCCGAGCGCAGGCGGTACGTGGGGAAGGTGCACACGAGACCCGTGTGCTCGTGGCCGTACTTCTCGTAGACCCGGAGGATGAGCTGCTCCCGGATGTCCCGCGGAAAATCCAGATCGATGTCCGGAACGGTGCGCAGCGCTTCGTTGAGGAAGCGGCCCAGGAAGAGATCGGTCTTCACGGGGTCGATGTGGGAGAGGCCGATGAGGTAGCAGATGATGGACGACACCGACGAGCCGCGCCCCCGCCCCGGCGGGAGCCCCGAGCGCGCCCGGGGGGAGTCACCCCGCACCTCGCGGGCCACGTCCCGGGCCAGGTCCATGATGTCCCGGTAGACCAGGAAGAATCCCGCCAGCCCGTGGAGGTCCACCAGGCGGAGCTCGGTGTGGAGGCGCTCCCTGGCCTCGCGCCCCTCGGCGCTTCCGGGCTCGTACTTCCGGGAGATCTCCGCCAGGCAGAGGGCCGCCAGCGTCTCCAGGGCGCCTCCCCGCGCCGAGCCCTCGAAGTCCGGGAACTCGTAGCCCAGGTCCTCGGTGAGGTCGAAGGAGGCGCACCGCTCGGCGATGAGCACCGCGTTGGCCAGCGCCTCGGGGCGGCTGCGGAAGCGGTGCTGCATCTCCCACGGCTCCGGGAGGTGGAAGAGGCGGTTGGCCCGGCGCATGGCGTGGGCACCGTCCAGCGTGGTACGGTTCCGGATGGAGACCAGGACGTCCTGGAGGCGGGCCCGCTCCGGGCGGTGGTAGTGGACGTCGCCGGTGGCCACCACCCCCAGGCCCATGCGCCCCGCCAGGCGCGCCAGGGCACGGTTCCGCTGTGCGTCGCCCTTCACGGCGTTGTCCTGGAGCTCCACGAAGACGTTCCCAGGGCCGAAGGCCTGGATCAGCAGGCGCGTGAACGCTTCTCCGTCCGCTGCGGAGGACTTCAGCGCGGCCCACACCGGGCTCCGGCGACACCCCGTGAGGAGGATGAGCCCCTCGGAGCGCTCCAGCAGGGAGGGAAGGGGGAGGCGGGGGTCCTCGCGGGGCGAGCCCATGTGGGCCTCGGTGAGGAGGCGGCACAGGTTCGCGTATCCGGTGGGGGTCTCGGCGAGCAGGGTGACGTGGTAGCCGCCGGGAGGCTCGCATGGGTCGGAAGCAGGGTCGGAAGACGCATTGGAGCCGGCGGAAGTCGGGCCGTGGCCAGCGTGGGAAGCCGCACCGGGACGGGCGCCCGAGAAGCAGTCCCGAAGCGTCACCTCGGCGCCGGTGATGGGTTGCAGGCCCGCCGCGCGCGCCTCGTGGGCAAACTCCATCGACCCGTAGAGGCCGTTGTGGTCGGTGAGGGCCAGGGCGGGGTAGCCCAGCTCCTTCGCCCTCAGGACCAGCTCCTCCGGGTGGGAGGCGCCGTCCAGGAAGGAGAAGCCCGAGTGGCAGTGGAGCTCGACGTAGGGGATGTGCATGACCCGAACATATACCGAAAATCCGGACGGAGGCAAGAAGAATCCCGGCCCGATGCGCGGCTTGCCCGTGATCGTAGGACGTCTTCCGCGAGATCCGGGAGCGCCTCGGGAGCCAGGGTGGGCGCTGAGGACTCAGGGCGCCGGGACGTCGCTGGCGACGCCTCCCAGCTCCCGATCGAAGAGGGCCAGCTCCCGGGCCGCGGCCGCGGCGGGGGCGTCTTCTGTGTCGTAGACGGTGTCTCCGGCCACCATCCGTCCCAGCGCGAGTTGCCGGCGCACGAGATAGCTGGCCAGGAACTGTCGCTTCACGTTGCGGAAGCCGAAGAAGAGATCGTCTCCCTCGGTCGTGATGGGGGCGCCGAACTCCTCGGCGAGGTCGCGCAGCGCGGCCTCCACCAAGGCGCGCGGCACCTTCCGCTTTCCGGCGCGGGCCTGGATGAAGCGGACGGTGCGCTTCAGCGAGACCACGCCCTTTCCGCCCAGGGCGGTCTCCACCACGTGCCCCAGGGCATAGCGGCGCAGCGTGTCGCGCTGACGGAAGCGGAAGCGCCGGTGGTGACGGACGACGTCGCGCAGGCCAACAACCACGAGCGAAGCGCCGAGCCCCGCCACCGCGACGGCGGCGGCTCCGACGCCGAGCACCGCAAGGGCCCCGGCCGCACCGAGGGCCTTCGTCGCCGCGACGGCGAACGGCACGCCGACGAGAACGGCGCTCCCGGCCGAGGCCATGACGATCCCGAGACGCGCCCGCAGACGCCGCTGGCGGGCGTGGTCCATGGGGTCCTCGCTGCGCACCCAGGCGGGCCGCGGCTCCCGGGCGGCGAAGCGGCCGTGCACGCTCTCCATGAGCGCCGGGAACGCGTAGACCACGTATCCGTCCAGCCCCACATGCGGCTCGCCTCCCCAGTCCTCCGCCAGGCGTCGCATCTCGTCTTCGGCCGCGCGCAGGGGAAGGCCGGTCTGCTCCACCAGCTCCGCCAGGCTCAGGACCCCGTCCCGCGTACGGATGAGGCGCAGCGTCTTGCGGTGGAAGGCGGCGCGGCGGGCGGCTACGAGCTCCGACCGCGGAGGCGTCCGCCGCCGTTCCGTCCCGAAGAGCCCGGGAAGCCACTTCGCGGCCACACCGTCGAATGCGGGGCGGCCCACGTGATAGGTGACGTCGCCGCGCTCAAGGACGCGCACATGGCTCCGTTGGGTAGCAATGAGCACGTCCAGCGACCGCTCGACGCTGCTCCGGGGCAGGCCGGTCACCGCCACGAGGTCACCGAGCGTGGCCTCGCCCCCGAGGGCGCGCAGGGACCAGAGGACCTGATCCGACGACTCGACTTCGCGCGACGGCCTCACCCCCACCTCCGTACGTTCGGGCAGTTCCGTCAGAATAGTGCGTCGCGGCCGAGGTTGCCCAGGATTTCGTCGACGCGTGTCGCTACCAGGCGTATCGGAGCGCATCTTCCGTGCCGGACGGCGACAATCCTTGTGGCATCGCGATCCTCCGTGGCATGTTGCTGGCGCCCCGGCCGCGCCCAGCCGCCGTCGTGACCCCCCCCATCGACCTGCCCGTGCCCAACGATCCCGCCGCACGCTTCGAGAACCTCATGACCCGCACGTGGACCGACTCGACGAGCGCGGCCCTGTTCCTCTTGGGAGCGACCGTCGGAGCGGCACTCCTCGCGCCTCCGGCCGCGCTCCGCGCTCAGCAGGTCCCGCCCGCCATCTACACGGACCCGCCCCACGACGCGCAGCACCCCGCGCGCATGGAGGTGCTGCACATCCCCACGGGTGGGGTGAAGGTGAACGGGGTGGCGTACCTGGCCGCCGGCGCCGGCGCGCACCCGACCTTCGTCCTCCTCCATGGGCTGCCGGGGAACGAGAAGAACCTCGACCTGGCCCAGGCGGTGCGCCGCGCCGGGTGGAACGCCATCACGTTCAACTACCGCGGGTCGTGGGGAAGCCCGGGCGTGTACCGCTTCGCCCAGGACCTCGAGGACGCGGAAGCGGTGCTGGCCTACCTGCGGGACCCGTCCAACGTCGCGGCGCTGGGCATTGACACGACACGCCTCGTGTTGGCGGGGCATAGCCTGGGGGGATGGGTGACCGTGCAGACCGCCGCCCACGATCACCGGCTGGCCGGCGCGGTGCTCATCTCGGCTGCCGACATGGGCAGCGGCGCCGCCAACCCCAGGGCCCAGGTCGTGAAGGTGATGGCGGACAACATGGAGGCGCTCGCCGGGGTGACGCCCGAGACGATGGCGGACGAGCTGATCGCGCACGGGGCCGCCTGGCGATTCGAGAAGGCTTACGACGGCCTCGCCCACACGCCCCTCCTGGTGGTCACCGCCGACGATGGGTTGGCGCCCACGGGCGACTCGCTGGTCGCGGCGGTGCGGCAGCGGGGGAACACACGCGTCACCACGGTGCACTTCGCCACGGACCACTCGTACTCCGACCGCCGGATCGCGCTGGAGAGCGCCGTGATCCGCTGGCTCCAGACCCTCGAGCCGTGAAGCGATGACCGACCTCGACCGCCTCGCCGCCGCCCTCTCCGACCGCTACCGCATCGAGCGCGAGCTCGGCGAGGGCGGTATGGCCACGGTGTACCTGGCCGAGGACCTGAAGCACAGCCGCCGGGTGGCGATCAAGGTGCTGAAGCGCGAGCTGGCGGCGGTCGTCGGCGCGGAGCGCTTCCTCGCCGAGATCCGGACGACGGCGCAGCTGAGCCACCCCCACATCCTGCCGCTCTTCGACTCCGGCGAGGCCGCCGGCACCCTCTACTACGTGATGCCGCTGGTGGCGGGCGAGTCGCTGCACCAGCGTCTGGACAGGGAAGGCCGGATCGCACTGCCCGAGGCCCTCCGCATCATCCGCGAGGTCGCCGACGCGCTGGCGTATGCCCACAAGACCGATGTCGTCCATCGTGACGTCAAGCCGGAGAACATCCTGCTGGAGGGCGGCCACGCGTTGGTGACGGACTTCGGCATCGCGCGGGTGGTGAGCGCGGCCGAGGACATGCGCCTCACCGCCACCGGCCTCTCCCTGGGGACGCCGCTGTACATGAGCCCCGAGCAGTCGGCGGGCGACCGCTTCATCGACGCGCGCAGCGACGTGTACAGCCTGGCTTCGGTGCTCTTCGAGATGCTCGCGGGGCGTCCTCCGTTCACGGGCTCCACCGCGCAGGCGATCCTCGTTCAGCGCTTCACGAAGTCGGCTCCGCGGCTCTCGGAGCTGATCGAGGGTGTCCCCATGGCCGTGGACGCGGCCGTGCAGCGCGCTCTCTCCCGCGAGGTGGAGGAGCGCCAGCCGACGATGGAGCGCTTCGCCGCGGCGTTGGCCGAGGAGGGACTGAGGCCGGCGGGTCCGCCGGACAAGTCCATCGCCGTGCTCCCGTTCGAGGACATGAGCCCGGGCCGCGACAACGAGTACTTCGGCGACGGCATCGCCGAGGAGATCATCAACGCGCTCACCCGGCTGGAGGGCCTGCGGGTGGCGGCGCGCACGTCGGCATTCTCGTTCAAGGGCAAGCACGAGGACCTGCGCACGGTGGGCGACAAGCTGAACGTGGCGACGGTGCTGGAAGGGAGCGTGCGCAAGGCGGGAAACCGGCTTCGGGTGACCGCGCAGCTCGTGACGGCAACCGACGGCTACCATCTGTGGTCGGAGCGCTACGACCGCGACCTGACCGACGTGTTCGCCGTACAGGACGAGATCGCCGCGGCCATCGCGGAGAAGCTGGAGGTGACGTACGTGAGTCCGCCCGCTCCGGTGTCCGCGTCGAAGACAACGCCCAACGTGGAGGCGTACGACGCGTACCTGAAGGGCCGGGCGCTCCTGCAGAAGCGCGGCCTCTCACTGCAAGAGGCGCTGGCGTGCTTCGAGCGGGCCGTCGAGTTGGACCCGTCGTCGGCCCGTGCGCACGCGGGCCTCGGCGACGCGCTCTGGTGGCTGGCCTACTACCATCTGGCCCCGAGGGATGAGGCCCTGACCAGGGCGCGTACATCGCTGGCGCGCGCCCTGGAGATCGATCCCGACTGCGCGGAAGCGCTCGGTGCCCTCGCATCCCTCACGTTCTCGGACGAGTGGGACGTCGGGCGGGCGCGCCGGCTCTACGAGCGCGCTCTGGAGGTGGACCCCAAGCTCGCCGGCTTGCGGGTGGAGTACACGAACCGCGTGCTGGGGATGGTGGCCCGCGAGGAGGGCCGCGTCGTGGCCGAGGTACGGCGGGCCGTCGGCGACGATCCGCTGAGCAGCATCGTCCACACCAACGGCGCCCATGGGCTCCTGATCGTCGGTCGGTTGCGCGAGGCGAGGGAGCTCGCCGAGCACGCCGTGGAGCTGGATCCGGGCTCGTGGCCCGGGTACATGGCCACCGCCCACGTCGCGGTGGCGTCGGGGGATTTCGAGAGCGCGCTGCCCGCCGCCAGGACGGCCATCCAACGCTCGGGGCGGCACCCCTGGATCCTCTCCATCCTGACTTCCGTCTACGCCGGTCTCGGAGACGACCGGCGGGCTCGGGCGGTGCACGACGAGCTGAGGGCTCGCGCCCTCACCGACGGGGTGGACGAGATATGGCTGTCGCTTTCCGCCATCGCGCTCGGTCGCCTGGACGAGGCGATGGATCACGCCATGCGGTCCGTGGAGGAGCGCGAGCTGTTCGGCCCGTGGGCCGGCGTGTTCCCAGGGTCCGAGGCGCTCGAGACGCATCCGCGCTATCCCGACCTGCGACGGAAGATGGGGCTGCAGGACGACGCGCCCGGGGACGTGGGGGGTGACCATGGCTGACGCAGCCGACCGCCTGGCCGCTGCCCTGGCCGACCGCTACTCGATCGAGCGCGAGCTCGGCGTGGGCGGCATGGCCACGGTCTACCTGGCCGAGGACCTGAAGCACCAGCGCAAGGTGGCCATCAACCTGCCGGACACCTCCAACACCGTCGTCTACGTGGAGAATTGGCTCCCCGATCTGCTGGCGAAGGTGAAGCAGTGAGCCGGGTCCAGGACCTGTCCGGGCGGCCCTCAATCCAGCAGTGTCGTCAGCCTTGCGATCGCCTCGTCGACGACGGAGCGGGGAAGGTGAGCGGCCAGGGAGGCGCTACGGGCTCGCCAATCGAGGCTCTTCACCTGGTCGGCGAGCACGACCCCTTCGAGGCCGCAGCCCTCGGGCAAGGCTACCTCGAACGGGTAGCCCTTCACCCGGCTCGTGATGGGGCACAGGAGCGCCAGTCCAGCCTTCTCGTTGTAGCGCGCGGGGGAGAGCACCAGCGCCGGCCTTCGTCCGGATTGCTCGTGACCCGCCTGCGGGTCGAAGGCCAGCCACACCGCGTCGCCGCGATCGGGAAGGTACCTCGCGCTCACCACCTCTCGGCCCCTTCGGGACCGGGCGTGGCGATCTCCGCATGGCGGTTCTCCTTCGTGATCCCCTCGACGAGCTCGTCGAGGGTGAACGAGGGGCGCTGGTGCGGGGTGGCCGTCAACCGCCCATCCTCGACACTCAGATCCACCACGCTTCCCGAGTCGAGGCCCATCTCCCGGGCAAGTGCGGCGGGAATGCGCAGGGCCAACGAGTTTCCCCACTTCCGCACATGGACGTGCACAAGGCCTCCTGGATGTGTATACAATGATGATACATCCATGCGGGCCTCCGGTGAAGCGCGTCGGCTGTCCTGCCCTCCACACTACTCATGGAGCGGGGCGCTTCCATGGTCCGGTGGGTCCGTGCTCCCATCGGGGCTCCTGTTGACGATCCTGGCTCGACACGCGCGCGGCCCTCATGTTGCGTCCTGAAATGCCCGACCTCTCCCCCCGCCTCGCCGCCGCCCTGGCCGACCGCTACCGCATCGAGCGCCAGCTCGGCGCGGGGGGCATGGCCACGGTCTATCTGGCCGAGGATCTGAAGCATCAGCGCCAGGTGGCGATCAAGGTGCTCAAGCCCGAGCTGGCCGCAGTGCTCGGCGCCGAGCGCTTCATCCAGGAGATCACCACAACCGCCCAGCTCCAGCACCCGCACATCCTCCCCCTCTTCGACTCGGGCACCGCCGACGGCTTCCTGTTCTACGTGATGCCGTACATCGAAGGCGAGACCCTCCGCGACAAGCTGAACCGGGAGACGCAGCTCGGCGTGGACGAGGCCGTGCGTATCACGCGCGAGGTGGCGGACGCGCTGGACTACGCCCACCGGCATGGGGTGATCCACCGGGACATCAAGCCGGAGAACATCCTGCTGCACGACGGCCGTCCCATGGTGGCGGACTTCGGGATCGCGCTGGCGCTGAGCGCGGCTGCGGGCGGGCGCATGACCGAGACCGGTATGTCGCTCGGCACGCCGCACTACATGAGCCCGGAGCAGGCGACGGCGGACAAGGAGATCACGGGGCGCTCGGACGTCTACTCGCTGGCCAGCGTGCTGTACGAGATGCTCACGGGCGACCCACCACACGTGGGGAGCTCGGCGCAGCAGATCATCGTGAAGATCATCGCCGACGAGGCGCGGCCGGTGGGGGAGGTGCGCAGGTCGGTGCCGCCGAACGTGGCCGCCGCCGTGGGGAAGGCGCTGGAGAAGCTCCCGGCGGATCGGTTCGAGAGCGCCAAGGCGTTCGCGGACGCCCTGGCTGATCCGCACTTCTCGGTGACGGCGGCGGCCGGCGCCGCGACGTCCGGTGGTTCGGGGCCCTCCCCGAGGCGGCAGCGTGGCGCCCTCTGGCTCGTTTCGGCCGTGGCCGTCGTCGCCACCGCCGCGGCGGTCGCGTTGGCCGTGCGTGGACGGGCCACGAACCAGGGCCCGCTCGTCACCTCATCGCTGCAACCGCCACCGGGTCAGGACTTCAGCGAGCGGGCTTCCTTCGGAGCGCTCTCGCCCGATGGCCGGACGTTCGCCTTCGTGGCCATCGCGGCGAACGGGGCGCGGAACCTCTGGTTGCGCCGGCTGGATACCCTCGGTGCCCAGATGGTCCCCGGCACCCAGGGTGCGGACGCACCCTTCTGGTCACCGGACGGGCGGTCGGTGGGGTATTTCGCTCACGACGCCCTGAAGCGGGTGGACGTGCCGAGGGGAGCGCCACAGACGCTCTGTCCGGCGACGCCCGACGAGTCGGGTACCTGGGGCAGGAACAACGTCATCGTCTTCAGCACGGGGCGGGGCATTGAGCGCGTCGATGCCGATGGAGGCCCGTGTGACGTCGCGATTCCTCTGGACTCGGCCGTGAGCATCTATCGTCACCCGTCGTTCCTGCCGGGGGACGGGCGCATCCTGTTCGAGAGGGCGCGTGGTCCCGAGGCCACGGTGATGGTGGGCGACCTCGGCTCGGGCGCGACGACGGCGCTCATCCCGGGTGCGTCCGCGCCCACCTGGGTACCCCCCGGATACGTCGTGTACGGGCGCTTCAATGAGGAAGGCAACTCCGTGCTGTACGCCCAGCGCACCCGGGCCGATGGCTCCGCGGTCGAGGGGGACGCCGTGCCCCTCACGGGCCCGGTGCGCACGTCCGACCTCGTCTTTTCGTACGCGGCGTCGGAGCGCGCTCTCCTGTACCTCCCCGGCCTCGGAGATCGCGACAAGCTCGTCGTGGACAGGCGTGGCGTGGTCTCCGATACCGTGCGCGTCAGGGACACCTGGACGCACCAGTATGCGCACGACCATCCGTGGGTCGCTCTGGGCGACGGGACGACGATCTGGCTATACGACCTCGAGCGGGGCCTGGCGACCCCTCTTGTTCCCCGGGGTTCGAGTGCCGACGCCTTTCGCGCGTTTCCGGTGTGGGCGCCCTCCGACTCCGCCGTGGCGTTCGGATGGTGTAATCTGGACGTCGTGAGCGTCGCGGACCTCTCCGCCCGCCACATCGCCCGGCAATCGACGGACTGCCTCAGGCCGACGGATTGGTCGTCCGACGGACGCTATCTCATCGTCACCGACATACCGTCGCCCGACACGAGGAGCGCCCGGGATACGGCGGCGGCCCTACAGGATCACACCTTCATCGCCGCCCTCGATCTGGCGCAGGGACGCACCATCCGGTTCAAGGTGCCTGGGAACGCCGGCGAAGGTGCGCTCTCACCCGACATGCGCTGGATCGCCTACACCTCGGACGAGGCCGGAAATCCGGAGGTGTACGTTCAGCCCTTCCCCAAAGGGGGCCGGCCCGTGCGAGTGTCAGCCGAGGGGGGCAGGGCACCCCGGTGGAGTAGCGACGGCCGTCAGCTTTTCTTCGAGGCCCCGGACGGGGGCATCATGGTCGCGAGCGTAACGCCCGGCCCCGCCTTCCCGCCGCCATCGCCACATCTCCTCTTCCACGCTCCGGGCTGGACACGCCCGCTCTTCTTCGACGCCGGCACGCCCTACGACGTCAGCCCCGACGGCCAACGCTTCGTCATTCGGCAGACCGCGTCTACGAAGGATGCGGTGCTCGTCCAGAACTGGCCCGCGAAGCTCGAAGCGAAGGGAGGCTCGTGAGCGACGGTCCCGACCGCCTCGCGGCCGCCCTGGCCAATCGCTACTCGATCGAGCGCGGGCTCGGTGAGGGTGGTATGGCCACCGTCTACCTGGCCGAGGACCTGAAGCACCAGCGCCAGGTGGCCATCAAGGTGCTGAAGCCGGAGTTGGCCGCCGTTCTGGGTGCCGAGCGCTTCCTGCAGGAGATCACCACCACCGCGCAGCTCCAGCATCCGCACATCTTGCCGCTGTTCGACTCGGGCACCGCCGACGGTTTCCTGTTCTACGTGATGCCGTACATCGAAGGGGAGACGCTGCGGGACAAGCTCGACCGGGAGACGCAGCTCGGCGTCGAGGAGGCGGTGCGCATCACCCGGGAGGTGGCGGACGCCCTGGACTACGCGCACCGGCACGGGGTGATCCACCGGGACATCAAGCCGGAGAACATCCTGCTGCACGATGGCCGGCCCATGGTGGCGGACTTCGGCATCGCGCTGGCGGTCTCGGCCGCCGCCGGCGGGCGCATGACCGAGACAGGGATGAGCCTCGGCACGCCGCACTACATGAGCCCGGAGCAGGCGACGGCGGACAAGGAGATCACCGGCCGGTCGGACGTCTACTCGCTGGCGAGCGTGCTGTACGAGATGCTGACCGGGGACCCGCCGCACGTGGGGTCGTCGGC
>Ga0307418_1000011_pt1 | contig 59887 bp, 57 predicted proteins | sample SalMarWE160220MG_2_FD_202160 | JGI IMG/M metagenome (GOLD analysis project Ga0307418, IMG submission 202160) | Salt marsh sediment microbial communities from the Plum Island Ecosystem LTER, Massachusetts, United States - WE1602-20 | ecosystem: Environmental > Aquatic > Marine > Intertidal zone >...
TTGCTCCTCCTCGCCGTAGCGCTGCTACGACTCGTCGTCGCGCCTTGCCAGCGCGGCGCATCGACGCCCTCGGTGCTCACCGCATTTGTCGGGCGGAACACTAGCCGAGCGCCTTCCAGGCGGCGATCACCGACCGCACCGCCTCGGCGCTCTTGGCCAGCGCCGCCTTCTCCGCGGCGCTCAACTCCACCTCGATGACCTTCTTCAGGCCACCCTCGCCCAGCAAGCAGGGAACTCCGAGGAAGAGATCCTTCATCCCGTACTCTCCCTGCAGCCACGCCGCGCACGGTAGGATGCGGCGCTTGTCCTTTACGATGGCCTCGGTCATCTGGACCGCGGCCGCCGCGGGCGCATAGTACGCGCTTCCCGTCTTCAGGTAGCCGACGATCTCACCGCCACCCTTCCGGGTGCGCTCCAGCATCGCGTCGATGCGGTCCTGCGGCACGAGCTGCGTGAGCGGAATTCCGCTCACGGAAGCATAGCTGGCCAGAGGCACCATGGTGTCTCCGTGGCCCCCGAGGACCAACGCCTGGATGTCCTCGACGCTCATGTTGAGCTCGAGGGCGATGAACGACCGGTACCGAGCGGAGTCCAGCACCCCCGCCATGCCGATGACGCGCTCCCGCGGGAAGCCCGTCGTCTCCAGCGCCACCTGGGCCATGACGTCCAGGGGGTTGGAGACGATGATGACGATGGACTTCGGCGCGACGCGCTTGATCTCCTTGGACACCGACTCGACGATGCCCGCGTTGACCTTGAGGAGGTCGTCGCGACTCATCCCCGGCTTGCGGGGCACGCCCGCGGTGACGATGAAGATGTCCGATCCCTTGGCCTTGTCGTAGTCGTTGGCGCCGTAGACCAGAGAGTCGAAGCGCTCGATGGGAGCGCTCTCCCACTGATCGAGTCCCTTGCCGATGGGCACACCCTCGAGGATGTCGAGGAGGACGACCTCGCGGGCGAGCTCCTTCATGGCCAACAGCTGGGAGCACGTAGCGCCAACGTGACCGCCGCCGACCACTGTGATCTTTTTCACGCTCATGTTCGTGGAAGCCCCTTTCGGGCAGGATAGGTCTATGCAGATGAACGAACGTATCCGAAGATCGGGAGGGGTGTCAACGCGGCGCCGCCGGCGCGGAGAGGCTCATCACGGCGGGCCGGGGAGATGCCCGACACGGGGATGCGCCGGGGGCTCGGTGGGTATCCGGCTCGGCGCCGGTGGTGGGCGCCGCGTCGTGGTGGCGCGGCCTTGGACGCGAGGCCGGGGATGCCCCGAGCGAGCGGCCGCGCGACCGAGCCGGTGCTCAGCCCCCGGTCTGGGAGAGGGCCACGAGCCCTCCGGACCCCTGCACGCTCCCCTGCACCAGGTTGTGGCGCTCCGGCTTCACCGAGAGTGTCTGCTCGATGAGGCGGGCCACGTCCTCCCCGGCCCTGAGCGGATCGCGCAGGTTCGTCTGCAGGCTCCCGAAGAGGCAGGGGCGCAGGTGGCCGTCGGCCGTGAGGCGCATGCGGTTGCACCTGTCGCAGTACGTGTGGCTCATGGGGGTGATCACCCCCACCGTGCCGGGCGCACCCGGGAAGCGATGGTAGAGCGCCGGGCCGTTGCCCCGGGGGCCCGCCACGGGCTCCAGGCGATCCACGGCGCGCAGTCGGCGCAGGGCCTCCCGGCAGGAGAAGAACTGTTTCGCGCTGAGCTCGAGGTTCGAGCCCGTCGGCATGAGCTCGATGAAGCGCACGTGCCAGGGACGCTCACGCGTGATGGCCGCGAAGTCCTCGATCTCGTCGTCGTTGGCCCCCTTCATGAGGACCACGTTGACCTTGATGGGGTCGAATCCCACCCGCTCCGCCGCTTCGAAGCCCGCCATGATCCGGGAGAACGACCCGGCTCGACGGGCGATCTCGTCCACCCGCTCGGGGCGGAGGGAGTCCAGGGACACGTTGACCCGACGGATGCCCGCCTGACGCAACGTCTCCGCGTGCTCCGCCAGGAGCACGGCGTTCGTGGACAGGCTCAGGTCGTCGATCTCCGGCACCCCCGCGATCATGCGCACCAGCTCCGGCAGGTCCTTGCGCACCAGGGGCTCGCCGCCGGTGATGCGCACGCGGCGCAGTCCCATACCGGCCATGATGCGCACGATGTGCTCGATCTCCTCGTAGGTGAGGAGCTCCGCATGACGCATCCAGGGCATCCCGTGCAGCGGCATGCAGTACACGCAGCGCAGGTTGCACTTGTCCGTGACGGAGACGCGCAGGTACTCGATACGGCGTCCGAACTGGTCGATCATCGGTGGTCTGCCGGCCCGACGGGAGCGGGCACAGCCCCCCCCACCCACGCTTCCTCGCCACTCGAGTAGTGCTCCTTCTTCCAGACGGGGAGCCGCTTCTTGATCTCCTCGATGACATATCGCGACGCTTCGTACGCCTCCGCCCGGTGAGGGCTGGAGACCGCGATGGCGACGCTCACCTCGCCGACCTTCAAAGTTCCGATCCGGTGGACCACCGCCACGCGCTCGGTGCCGAGGATCTCGGCGGCCTCGCCGGCGATGGCGCGGAGCACCTCCCGGGCCATCGCCTCGTATGCGTCGTAGGTGATGCCGTCCACCGGGTGGCCTCCGGCGTGGTTGCGCACCGTGCCGACGAAGAGGAGCGCGGCACCGTCGCCGGCATCGCCGACGCCCGCCAGCACCTCGGCGGTATCGATGGGCCCCCTTACGACGTCGGCGCGGATCATCGTGGGCACCGTGGCTATCCGCCCGCGACGGGCGGAATGAACGCCACCTCGTCACCCTCTCCCAGCGGCTGCGACGCGGATGCGTACACACGGTTCACCGCCACCGCCGGATCCGGCGGGAGGTGGGCAAACGGGCCGCCCCGGCTGCGCAGCTCGGCGACGAGGTCGGCCACGGTGGCCCCGTCCGCCAACTCCAGGGGGAGCTCGGACGTGCGCACGAGGTCCCGGTAGGCGGCGAAGAACAGGGTTCGGACAGCCAGGGCCATGGTACCCGGGGTTGGGCGGGGCAGAAGGAGTAAGTACGACGCTAGAACAACCCCCGGCGGAGCGCCAGCGTTCCGTCGGGAGAGGTCGTCCACCCGCGGCTCGGCCGGGTTACGGCATCCCGGACCAGCCCCACAGCGGGGGATCGAGGCCCGGGAGCCCTCTTCCGAGAGCCTGGGGAATCCCACCACCCCCGCCACCCCCGCCCCGTCCGCGGAGGGCTCGGCCCCCACCCATCATGCCACCCATGCGGAGCTGCTGGATCCGCTGGGCAAGCTGATCGCGCATGAGGTTGAAGCGCAGCAGCTGGGAGGGTGAAAGCACCTTCCTCAGGCTGTCCTGCTCGCTCTGGTAGAGTTGGTTCTCACGCTGCCGGAGCTCGCTCATGCGATCCAGGAGCTGCTGGGCCTCCGGGTCGGAGCCGTTGCCCTCGATGTTGAACGCCTGCACCCGCTTGCGCAGGGCCTCCTGATCCCGGGCCAGCTGCTCGCGTTCCGGCCGGAAGGCCTGCACCGTGCTGTCGAGCGCGCTGGCGGTCTCGTCGTCCAGGCCGAGCCGCTGTTTGATCATCTGGGCGAAGCGAGCCCTGATGCGTTGCTCCAGCTCCTGACGGTTCCTCTGCGCTCCGGGGCCGGCCCGCATGGGCAGCCGTTGCGCTGCCAGCGGAGAGACCACCAGGGCCAGCATCAGCGCACCTCCCGCGATCCATCGACGTGGGTCCGTCATGCCGAACCTCCCGTCCCATTGCTCTCCAACTCTTCGAGAAGCGTCTGCAGGGCCTCGTCGGAGAGCCCGTCGAGGGCCGGCGCTCCGGCGACCATGCCGTTGTCGCTGACCCAGGCTCCGGTGGTGGAGGTTCCCTGCGCCGCGAAGCCGGGCACCACCGTCTCCGTGTCCCTCCCGCTCCTCGACGCGACGCCGATTCCGAGAGCGAGCACCGCCACCGCCGCTGCCGCCAGGCCCCACCAGGGGCGCCGTCCATGCGGAGCATCGGCGCGCACCGCCGCGAGCACGCGCCCGGTCACGCTCTCGGGCACCTGCGGGCGGGCGACATAGAGCAACCGCACCAGCTCGGCTTCGGCGCGGCAATCTGCACACGTCTCCAGGTGAGCGGCGACCCGCGACGCTTCCGCGGCGCCCAACCGCCCCCCCACCAGGTCCGGGATCAGCTCCCGAGCCGTCTCGCAGCGCACGTCGGTCATTCCATCCACTCCCTCAGCCTGTGGATGCCGTGGAAGTAGTTCACTCTGGCGGCACCTTCACTCGACCCGATGATGTCTCCGATCTCCCTGAAGCTCAGCCCCTCGTCGATCCGCAGCTGGACGGCCATCCGCTGCTTCTCCGGCAGCTCCTGCAACAGAGCCCTCGCCCGTTCCGCCGCCTCCCCCACCGCCACACTCTCGTGCGGATCCATGTCCTCGGCCGGCACGGGCCCCGCGGCTTCCAACCTCGCTTCCCTCCTGCGTCCCTGCCTCCTCAGCGCCCCCCTGGCCGTGTTGGCCGTTATGGTCAGGAGCCACGTCCGGAACGTCGCATCACCGCGGAAGCCCCTCAGGCCCCTGAACGCCCTCAAGAAGGCGTCCTGCACCACGTCCTGCGCCACATCCCCGTCTCCCACCAGCGACAATGCCACCCGGAATGCGGCGGCCTGATGCCGATCCACGAGCTCCCCGAGGGCGATCTCGTCGCCCTCCCGACCCCGACGGACGAGCTCGGCGTCTGTGATGGCCTCGCCCGACGCGTCCGTCTTCACCGACGATCAGACGCCTTCCGGGAGGGGTCCGTTAAATGGCTGGCTCTCATGCGGCGCTCGTGGGGCTCGTGGTGGGCCCGCCGGGACGCGTCAGCCTGTGGCCAGATCCCGCTTGGCCACACGACTGCGCAGATGCTTGGACGGCTTGAATACGGGGACGCTTCGGGATGGGACCTCGACGGGGTCTCCCGTGCGCGGATTGCGGGCGATGCGGGTCTTGCGTCTGCGCACCTTGAACGTCCCGAAGCCACGGATCTCGATGTTCTCGCCGTTGGCGAGGGCGCGCTTCAACGCGTTGAGGAAGCCGTCCACCACGAGGGCGCAGTCCTTCTTCGTGATCCCAGGGCCGATGGCTTCGGCCACCTGCTCGACGAGGTCCGCCTTGGTCATGCTTCCTCCAGAGGATGTCGCCGTGGCTCGGGCTGGCCCACGGGCCCGTCGACCCGTTTCGACCAAGCCTTCGACGGAGACGGTAACGCTGCCCGGAAACGGCCGCAAGAACCGTTGAGTTGTTGTCACGCGCAGACTTGCGCCGCCGGAAGGAGACGGCTCAACCCGTCGTCCGCTCCTCCATCAGAGCGGCGAAGTGGTCGAAGAGGTATCGGCTGTCGTGGGGGCCGGGCGCCGCTTCGGGGTGGTACTGGACGCAGAAGACGGGGAGCTCACGATGCGCCACCCCCTCTACGGTGCCGTCGTACAGGTTGACGTGGGTCAGGCGCAGGCCGGGGGCTCCCGGGATGGTGTCCCCTTCCCCGGCGCGCACGGCGAATCCATGGTTCTGGGAGGTGATCTCCACGGTATCCCCGTCCAGGTTCCTCACCGGATGGTTCCCCCCGTGGTGACCGAACGGGAGCTTGTAGGTGCTCGCGCCGAAAGCCCTGGCGATGAGCTGGTGACCCAGGCAGATGCCGAACACCGGAACGTCGGCCCGGGCGAGGCCCAGGATCGCCTCGGACGCCTTCTCCACCGCTGCGGGGTCCCCGGGGCCGTTGGACACGAAGAGCCCCGAAGGCGCTTCCGCGAGGATCTCCTCGGAGGGTGTGTCCGCCGGAATCACCGTCACCCTGCACCCGCGTTCAGCCAGGAGGCGTGGCGAGTGCGCCTTGACGCCGAAGTCGTAGGCCAGGACGTGGAAGCGCTCGGATCCCATCGCCGCGACCTCGTAGGGCTCCACGGTGGAGACCCCGCACGCCAGGTCGAGGCCCTCCATCCGGGGGTGGCTCTGGATTCGTCCCATCACCTCGGCCGGCTGTACGTCTGCGGGGGCAACGGCGCCCCGCATGGTACCCTGGGCGCGTATATGTCGCGTAAGCGCCCGGGTGTCCACGTCCGCGATCCCGGCGACCCCGTGCCGGCTCAGGTACTCGTGCAGGCTCTCGCGAGCGCGCCATGAGGACGCCAGGCGCGAGGCCTCTCGGACGATGAACCCCGCCACCTGGGGGGCCGGGGACTCGGAGTCCTCGTCGTTCACACCGTAGTTGCCCACGAGGGGATAGGTCATCGCCACCAACTGGCCGGTGTAGGACGGGTCGGTGAGCACCTCCTGGTAGCCGCTCATGCAGGTGTTGAACACCACCTCGCCGACGGCCGGGGCCTCGGCACCCAGCGCGGTCCCGTCGAAGCGGCGACCATCTTCCAGGAGGAGGTAGGCGCGGCGTCGCAAGGTAGTGGAGGCTCCTGAGCGAGGGTGCAGGCGTCGTCGCGGAAGAAGCTAGGCGCCTGTCCGCCCGCCGCAACGGGTGGCACGGCGGCCTCCCCCACGTATCCGCCGGGGGTTACCTTGCCGCTTCACCCATGAATCCCCGACCCGCCATGCCTCGCGACACGGTCTACATCCACGCCGACGAGTCCTGCCTGGGAAACCAGTTCCGCAATCGGGCCAACCCGGGTGGTGCCGCAGGTCTCGTGGAGGTCTGGGGGAACACCATGTGGGAGCGGCGGGACTATTGGGTGTGGGAGCCCGACACCACCAACAACCGCATGGCGCTGCGCTCCGCCCTCGAAGCCCTGCGTAGCCTGAAGCGACCCTGCGTGGTGCACTTCGTCTCCGACAGTCAGTACCTGGTGAAGGGGATCGGCGAGTGGCTCCCCGAATGGAAGCGACGGGGATGGCGCCGACGGAGTGGACCCATCGAGAACCTCGCCCTCTGGAAGGAGCTGGACGCCGCGCTGGCCCGCCACGACGTCCGCGTGCGGTGGCTTCGCGGGCATGCCGGCCATCCACGCAACGAGTACGCGAACTTCCTGGCCACCACCGCGGCTCGGGAGCGGTCGTCTTCGGGAGGACTGGTGCCTTCCAGCTTCGACGACTGGCTTGCGGGGCAGCGCGAGCGAGGCCGCTACCTGGAGTTTCGGGAGGATCTGCCGCCGGAGGCCTGACCCACGCTCGATGAGCGTGGCCCACGACGCATGAGACCGGCCGCGTCCCCGGGGAGGAGTCCGTCTCGTGGGGGGGGAAATCGAAACGGCCCGAGACGCGCAAGGCGCTCGGGCCGTTTCACTTGAAGGAGCCGTCCAGTCACTTCACACTGTGTCCGGCGGACCTCCCCACTGCGCTGGCGGGAATCCAGGTCCTTGCTTGGGACCGCCCGTGTGAGGGCGGCCGGGCCTCCTTCCCTTCTCCCCCCTTCGTGCCGCGCGGTCGGCGGCAGGGGGCACCCTCCGAATTCGTCTGAGGGCCTCTTCGGCAGTGGCCAGCGACCTCTCTGCCGTGCTCCCCGGGTATCCCAAGCCCCGGTTTGCTCGCCATCGTTACGCCGTCGCGCCCGATGGCTGCCTTTCGGATTCATCGTGAGGGATGGCCATCGCCATCGATCTCGATGAGCCGCATCCGAAACGCGACCTATGAATACCTCCCCGCCATGCCGGGTGCAAGGGGTTTGTCGGGAAACAGATGACGAAATATATGACACGTCGTAATTCGTTATATGACAGTAATATATGCGTAACACAGGAACTCGATTCGAGACCGTTCCAGGGACCCTGTAAACAGACGAATTCGGAAACATCCCTTCCCGGATCGCGGGGCTCGTGACAAGTAGAACTTGTGAAACGAAGACGCCGCGAAGCATGTGGAAGGTGCCCTCCGCAGCAGACAAAGTGTTGTATGCGCTACAACACGGCCCTCTGGAAGACGTCCCCGAACGCCTCGAGGACCGCTTCGGAGGCCTGGTCCAGGGTGACCTCACGGCCCAGCTCGCGGCTCAGCGACGTGACGTCGCGATCATGGATGCCGCACGGCACGATGGTCCCGAACCAGGAAAGGTCGTTGCACACGTTGAGGGCGAATCCATGAGAGGTGATCCATCCGGAAGAGACGCGCACCCCTATGGCTGCCAGCTTCCCCGTGGCGGTCCACACCCCCGTGAGCCCGGGAGAGCGATGGGCCGCCACACCCAGGGATCCGGCGGCGCGGATGATCACCTCCTCCAGATCCCTCAGGTACCGGTGCAGGTCCTTTCTGCCCGGCTTGAGGTCGAGGATGGGGTAGCCCACGAGCTGGCCCGGGCCGTGGTACGTCACGTCGCCTCCCCGCCCGACCTCGACGAGGTCGATACCCCTACGGTCCCGCTCCTCGGCGCTCACCAGGACGTGCTCGGGATCCGACGAGCTCCCCATGGTGATGACGTGGGGATGCTCCAACAGGAGGAGCATGTCGCCGACGCGACCGCTGCGGCGCTCCGACACGAGACGCTCCTGCAGGGCCAGGGCCTGGGCGTAGGGAACGACCCCCAGGCGTCTCACGGTGAGGCCGCGGACGGAATCCCCCACTCCTTCCCGGCGGGTCGTGGCTACGCGTCCTCCGGAAACGCGTCGAGAACCTCCTTGAGACGCGCGAGGAAGCGCGCCGCGTCCGCCCCGTCCACGATCCTGTGGTCGTAGCCCAACGAGAAGAGGGCTCTCTTGCGGATGGCCATGGCGTCGTCTCCGGTCGCGGGGTCCTGCACCACCACGACCTGCTTCTCGATGGCACCGGTACCCAGGATGGCGGAGGTTCCCTTGGGGATCACCGGCATCCCCACGAGCGTGCCGAGCACTCCGGGGTTCGTGATGGAGAACGTCGCCCCCTGGATCTCGTCCGGATTGAGCTGCCGGGAGCGGGCACGCTCGGCGAGGTCGACGAGCTTCCTGGCGATGCCCACCAGGCCGAGCTCGTCGGCGTCCTTGATGACCGGTACGATGAGGCCCGGGTTCAGGTCCACCGCCATGCCGAGGTTCACGTTGCCCCGGTAGATCACGTTGTTGCCCGACACCGTGGAGTTGACCATGGGGAACTCCCGCAGCAGCCGGGAAGCCGCCCATGCCACGAAGGCGGTGTAGCTGACCCGGGCCCCCTGCTCCTCCCACCGGTGCCGGTTCGCGCTGCGGATCCGGTCGATGGCCGTGAAGTCGATCTCGATGAAGGAGTGCACGTGGGGCGCGATGCGCTTCGCCACCACCATGTGCTCCGCCGTGAGCCGACGGATCTTGTCCATGGCCTCGACCCGATCCGCGGAGCGAATCGGGAACTCCGGATGTCGAACCTCGCCGTAGAAGCGCTCCCACAGCTCGGAGGGCGCGGCGGCGGGAGCCGGAGTGGCGGTCCCTGGTGCCGAGGTGACGACCGCGGGCGAGGAGGGAGCCGCAGAGGGTGCCGGGGCCGTCCCGACGGCGGTCTGCCCGGGCCTGGTGGGCTCCTTGCCCGACTCGATGAACCCGAGGATGTCGTTCTTGGTCACACGGCCGGCGTGGCCGGTGCCCGGAATCGCCGAGATGTCGATGCCATGTTCCTCGGCGATCCGTCGCACCACGGGAGTCGAGCGGGTCCGCATGCGCTCCTCGGCGGAGTCGGGAGCCTGGACCCCGGCCCCGGCGGGTGCAGGCGCGGAGCTCGCGGGCGCCGCTGCCGGCGAGGGAGACGCGGGCGGCGGCGACGCGGGTGGCGGCAGCGGCATCGACGGGGTGGGCTCCCGTGGCGAGGACTCTTCAGCGGGTTTCGACTCCGCAGGCGCCGCTTCGGCGGCCGGCTTCCCGTTGGTGGCCGGCGGCCCCCCGTCGGAGTCGATGTAGGCGACCACGGTCCCCACCTCCACCGTCGCGCCTTCGCTCACCACGATCTCGACCAGCGTGCCGGACGAGGGCGCCGGAATCTCCGCGTCCACCTTGTCGGTGGAGATCTCCAGGATGGGCTCGTCGCGCTGCACGGCCTCACCCACCTTCTTCAGCCACTTGGAGACGGTGCCCTCGGCGATGGACTCACCCATCTGGGGCATGGGGACTTCGATGCGAGCCACGCTCGTGCTCTCCGCTGTTGTCGGGTCGGAAGGGTCGCGCTCCCTTACCCTCGGCTTCCCGTCGATGATCCCCTGAATCCCGGAACCTCAATACCTCGCAAGGTAACGCGCCGCAGCCGCGATGTCGGCGACCTGCGGCAGGAACGCGTCTTCCAACGAGGCCGCGTAGGGTACGGGCGCGTCGATGGCGGTCACCCGCAGGATGGGCCCGTCCAGCCACTCGAAAGCCCGCTCGCTCACGCGCATGCCGATCTCGCCGGCGATGCCGCCGGTGCGCGTGTCCTCGTGGACGACGAGCAGCTTTCCCGTCCTCTGGACGCTGGCCACGACGGCCTCTTCGTCCAGGGGCAGCAGGGTACGCAGGTCCAGCACCTCGAGCTCGATCTCGTCCTCCGCCTGGAGCGCGCGGGCGGCCTCCAGGGTCCGGTGCACCATGGCGCCGTACGTCACCACCGTCAGATCCCGCCCCTCCCGCGCGATCCTCGCCTTGCCGAGGGGCACCTCGTAGTCCTCGTCCGGGAGCACCTCGCGCAGGGCGGGAGCCCGGTACAGGCCCTTGTGCTCCTCGAAGATCACCGGCGCATCGTCCCGGATCGCCGCTTTGAGGAGTCCCTTGGCGTCGTACGCCGTGCTCGGATAGACGATCTTGAGCCCTGGCGTGTGGAGGAACGCCATCTCGACGTTCTGCGAGTGGAAGGGCCCGGCGCGATTGCCTCCTCCCACGGGCCCGCGGATGACCAGGGGAAGAGGTCCCGCGCCGCGGTACGCCGATGTGGCGACGTAGTTGGTGATGACGTCGTAGGCGGGAGAGGCGAAGTCCATGAACTGCATCTCCACCACGGGGCGCAGGCCCATGTGGGCTGCACCCGCGGCCGCGCCCGTGAAGCCGCCTTCCGCGATGGGCGTATCGACGACGCGCCGGGCTCCGAAGTGCTCCAGGAAGCCGCGCGTCACCTTGAAGGCGCCGCCGTAGGCCCCGATGTCCTCCCCCAGGAGCAGGACCCGGTCATCCCGCTCCATCTCCTCGAAGAGCGCCTCGCTGATGGCCTCGAGGAAGGTGACGGCCTCGCCGCGCCGGGTCTTGTCGACCGGTTTCAGCGGCCCGAGTTCCCGGTGGGGGCGGGCGCACCGGTCGACCCCCCGGCGCCCGTCGTGCCCGCGCTACCGGTGGCGGCGGCGGGGCCCGTGCTCCCGCCGAGCCCCGGAAGGACCGGCTGCGGCGCCGCTTCCGTGGCGGGTGTGTTCACCTGGATCACCGACTGCGGCTGCTGCGCCCTTGACGACATGATGGCCAGGACCAGGGAGAGCACCATGAAGATGGTGCCGGTGGTCCACGTGGTCCGCGTCAGCAGCGTGGTGGCCTGACGGCCCCCCAGCAACCCCTCGGTCATGGCGGCGCCCCCGCCCATGGCAGCGAGGCCTCCGCCCTTGCCCGACTGAAGCAGGACGACGACACAGAGAAGGAGGCCGTCGAGAACCAGAATGGCGAGGAGGAATCCGTACATCGTTCGACCGTGGAGAGGTTATCTGGACCAGCTTTGAAAGCTGGATGGGGCGTATGGGAGTGTCAACGGCGTGCGGCTCAGCCCGCGGCTTCCACCAGCGCCGCGAAGGAGGCCGCGTCGAGGCTGGCGCCTCCCACGAGGACCCCGTCGACGTTCGACGCGGTCAACAGCTCGCGGGCGTTCCCCGGCTTGACGCTTCCCCCGTAGAGGATGGGTACGCGCGCGGCGCGGGACGGGCCCAGGGCCTCATCCAGCCGAGCCCGCAGCGTCCCGTGGGCCGCGGCCGCGTCGGCGGGGGTCGCCGTCTCCCCGGTCCCGATGGCCCACACGGGCTCGTAGGCCAGAAGGAACCGGCCCTCCGCCGAGTCCACGGAGGACAGCACCGCGTCCAACTGGCGCAGGATGACCTCCTCGACCCGGTTCGCGCGACGCTCCTCCAATGTCTCGCCGACGCACGCCACGGGAACCAGCCCGGCTTGTCGAGCTGCCTTGAACTTGCGCGCCACCTCCTCGTCGGTCTCCCCGAAGACATGTCGGCGCTCGGAGTGGCCGACGAGGGTGAACGCCGCCCCGGCCTCGCGGGCCATGGAGGCCGAGATCTCGCCCGTGAACGCGCCCTTGTCCTCCCAGTGGATGTTCTGGACCCCGAGCTGGACGAGGGGATCACGCTCGGGGGCGGCCACGGCGGCCGCCACGGACACGGCGCTGGGAAAGACCAGGATCTCGTGGCTTCCGGCGTTGGACGGGAGCGTGAGAGAGGAGAAGAACGCCCGGGTGGCCCGGGGCCCGTGGTGCATCTTCCAGTTCCCTGCCACGACGGCCATCAGCTCTTCTCCGTCAGCGCCACCACCCCCGGCAGCGCATCGCCTGCGAGGAACTCCAGCGAAGCGCCGCCACCCGTGGAGATGTGCGTGATCCGCTCGGTGACCCCGGCCCTGCGCGCCGCGGCGGCGGAGTCCCCTCCTCCGACCACCGCCGTAGCGCCACCGTCGCACGCGGAGGCCACCGCCTGGGCCACGGCCACCGTGCCTCCCGCGAACGCATCCACCTCGAACACGCCCATGGGACCGTTCCACACCACGGTACGGGCGTCCGCGATCTCCCGCGCGAAGACGGCGCGCGTGGCCAGGCCGATGTCACCGATGCGGTCACCCTTCCCCACGTGGCTGCGCTGGACCACCTTCGTCTGCGCACCGTCCGCGATCTCCGCCGCCACCACGCAGTCTACCGGCAGCAACAGGCGCTCACCCGCACGCTCGAGGGTCTCCCGAGCCACCTCGATGCGGTCGTCCTCCACCAGCGACGCACCTGTCTCCAGACCCAGGGCCTTGAAGAAGGTGTTGGCCATGGCGCCGCCCACGAGCAGCCGGTCCACACGTGCCAGGAGCGCGTCGATGACCTCGATCTTCCCGGAGATCTTGGCACCGCCCAGAATCGCCACGAAGGGGTGCTCGGGATGGTCCAGGGCGTCGCCCAGGAAGCGGAGCTCCCGCGCCATGAGGAGTCCGGCGACCGCCTCACCTCCCCGGGCCTCGACCGCCTCGGCGAGCCCGGACGTGGACGCGTGGGCGCGGTGCGCCGTCCCGAAGGCGTCGTTCACGAACAGGTTCGCCAGGGCCGCCCACGACGCGGCCAGGTCCGGGTCGTTCTTGGTGTCTCCGGCCATGAATCGGGTGTTCTCCAGCAGCGCCACATCGCCGTCGCGGAGCTCGGCGGCGGCGGCATCCACCTCCGGACCCACCGACACCGGAACGAACCTCACCGGGTGTCCGAGAAGCTTCTCCAGATGCGCAGCCACGGGGGCGAGGGAGAACGCGGGGTCCGGAGCACCTTTGGGACGGCCGAGGTGCGAGAGGAGGATCACGCGCGCTCCCGCTTCGGTGAGCAGCCGCAGGGTGGGAATCGACGCGCGGATGCGCTGGTCGTCGGTGATCCTGCCGTTCTCGACGGGCACGTTGAGATCGGCGCGCACGAGAGCTGTATGACCCGCGAGGGTGCTCGGGTCGATGTCGGATACGGTCTTCTTGCTCATGGCTCGAGGGACCTGAGAAGGCATGGATTGCGGAACCCGAAAGTTAATGCGACGAAGCCTCCGGGCGTACGCCGCCCGGGTCCCCGGAGACGGGCCAATCTGCAGCCCGGCCGCCACGGCGTACCGGGCGCGCCGATGTCAGCGCCGGTCGAGATCGCGCGTCATCACCAGCGAGCGGCCGGCCTCGGGAAGCTCCGCAATCACCTTGAGCACATAGCGCCCGGTAGGGACGCCGCTCAGGTCCGCCGTCACGTACTCGCGCGTGGGCCCCTCCTTCGCCGGCCGCCGATCCCAGACGGTGGAAAACCCGTCAAATCCGGCGGACCGTATGGGCAGGTGCCTGACTGCACCGGTCGAGCGGTCCTGCAGCTCGGCGTGCAGGCGGTACTCCGTCACCGCGCTCTCCAGGCCATAGAGCTCGAACAGCAGACCCACGGAGTCCGCCGCCACCGGCTCGCCGAGGGAATAGGGCACGACCCAGGACGCATCGGGCCGCACGTCCTGCGTGCCGGGGTTCGCGACGTGCACCACCATCACGTCGGAGTATGTGATACCCGGGTCGCCCTCGTGGCCGTGCGCGGGCTGTCTCAGCGAGGCCGCTTGGCCCAGGCGCCTATGGAAGAACTCGATGTCTACGGTCTTCACGTCGGGCCCCGCCGACAGCACCTCGGAGAGGGGGGCTGGGACGGCGGGGACCTTCCGCACCGACGAGCTCAGCTTCTCGCCGTGGGCCCCCAGCAGGAACACGCCGACATCGAGAGTGTCCCGTTCGCCGGTGGCGAAGCCCGCGGGCACCTCGCTGTTCACCCACACCACCGAGCGGCTCGGAACGGTGCCGCGGAATCGGCTCACCTGCCCCGCGAGGGGCGACACCGTCCGGGCATCCGCTCCGTAGCGCTGCGGGAAGACGCCGCTCAGCTCGCCCAGATACGCCCTCCCCTCGGACGTGAGATTCATGCTCTCGGAGGACGCCATGCGACGGAAGGTCAGCGCAGGCGCGGAGCTGCCGTAATCCCAGAACGTCGTGCGTACGCCGCTGGCATCGGCCACTTCCCAGACCTCGTTGGGCCGGCCGTAGCGCACCCACACGCGCCCGGGGTCGGACGCCGCGCTCCCGAAGCGGAGGTGGGCGTACGCGGTGCGTGCGTAGTGCTCGACCTCGCGCTCGTTGACCTTGGTCGTGAGGATCGGATCCAGCTGCGTCCAGAACGCATGCAGCCACGCCGCCCGCTCGCTTCCTCCCAGGGAGCGGTATTGGTCCGCCTGGTCGGGAGTCATGAGCGCGCTAGGGTCCTGGAGCTCGGCGACCTCGTCGGCGGGAAGATCCTGGAACGCGACGCGGAAGCGGTTCTCCGCCTCCTCGGAGCGCCCGAGGCGTTGAAGCGCGATGCCCTCCAGGAGCAGACCGTAGGGGTGTCCACCGGATGCCGCCACGAACCGGCGGGCACCACCGAGGACGTCATTCCAGCGCCACTCGTCGGCGAGCTCGAGGAGCAGCTCGACGTTCGCCCCCACATGAGCCGGATACGCATCCACCGCGGACCGGAACGACCCCACCATCATGACGTAGTCGGCGTCCACGTCTTGGTTGCCGGTGCGCTCGAACGCCGTCTCCATCGCATGCCCCAACTGCCCGGGGCACGTGTAGTTCCAGGCGATGAGCTGCTCCACGGGGACGTATCCCGACGTGGCGTCGCCGGACGAGCGGGCCTGGGGGCACGACCCGGAGGAGAGGGCGTCGGCCTGCAGGCGGCCCAGGTAACGGGAGGCCAGCCACTTCTCCTTCACCAGGGTCCCCCGCTCGTACTCGAGCTCCGAGAGGATCGCCGGTGAAGAGCCCGCGGGTGCGCGTCGTGCGCGCTCCAGCCCACGCTCGAAGAGGGTGCGCGCCTCGGTCTGCAGCCCCTGACGCCGGCGAAGCCGGGCCAGAGCGAGGAACGGCGCGGGGTTGTCCGGATCGTGGATGATGGCGTGCTCCAGCGCGTCGCCCACCTGGGTCCGCCACGCCGTAGGCTGCACGCCAGCCGGCGGCTCACCGTCGAGGATCGCGTCGATGGGACCGAGGCGCCGGAGGAGCGCGTCGTCGCCGATGGCCTTCCTGAGCAGCTCCCCCGCCTCTTGATCGACGGGCATCGGCAACGACCCCGAGCCACGCCACTCGGGAACCTCCTCCGGAAGCGCGGCGGATGGGTTTCCTCCTCCCTCCGTGGCGCCCCCGTCGGAGGCGCTCAAGCTGTCATCCGACGGAACCCGGAAGCGTACGTCGAACCGCACCCACGTGCCCACCGCCTGACCGAGGCGGCGTGCCGGATCGAAGCGCAACGTGGGAGCGACCTGGAGCGCCGCCTTGTCCAGACGCCCGTGGCCCGACCCCTTGGCGAGGTCCACCACGTTCACGGTGCCGGTGGAGTCCACCCAGAGCTGAAGCCCCACCACGCCGCCGATTCCCGCACGCTGCAGGTCGATGGGATAGTGGCGGCGGATGAGCGCCTCCACGCCCGGACGGTCAATGAGCTTCGGCAGCGTGGCGGCGGGGCCGTCGTACGGCCGGGCCTTTGGCTCGGGCGGCGCCGGGGTGTGACTCTCGGGAGTGGTCATTCGGGGCTCGGCGACCGGCGGCGCCGCCTGCTCCGTCAGAGGCCGGTTCACGGTTCGGGGCTCGGGCCGGGGCTTGGCAGCCTGGATGACGCGCGTCTGCACGACGTCGACGAGCCGCACCAGAGCCGCCCGTGCCGAGGGGACACCCACGGCCACCAGCAGGAGGGCCGCGATGCTCGCCGCCAGAAGAAGAGGCTTGAAGTCCCACCGCCTTCCGTGCCCGAGCTGAGCCCACTCGCGGACCAGCTCCGCTTCGAGCTCGGGCCCGAATGACGGTCGCTCCTCGTGCCGGATGGATTCGAGCTCCTCCCGGAGCTCCGCCATCTCCCGCGGGACCTCCATGCCTTCGGAGTCCGATCTATCGTTCATGTTCCTGCATTCTCTCTCGTTCGAGGCGTTCCACGGCTGCCTTGAGGCGCTTGAGCGCACGGTGGAGCCGCACCGCCACCGCGTTGTTGCTGATGCCCAGGTGCTCCGCGATCTCGCTGTTGTCGAGTCCCGAGCCGAACCGGAGCGCAACGATCTCCTGATCGGCCCGCCGGAGCGTCTGAGTCCCGTTCAGCAGGCGCTGGATCCGTTCCTCGCGGACCACTCTCTCCTCCTGGGAGGGGAGCTCCGCGACCAGGTCGGGCACGCGGTCCAGAGAGACGTGGAGCGAGCCACGCCGCCTGAGGGACCTCAGGTGGTCCGTCACGGCGTTGCGCGCGATCCGCAGGAGCCACGTCCTGGGCGAGGCGAGGTCGGGGTTGTACCGGTGGAGGGAGCGGAGCGCCTTCATGAACACGTCCGAGGTCACGTCCTCGGCCGCCTCCCTCGTCGCCACCCGGAAACGCACGTACCGGTAGACCACGCTCCGGTGGTCGTGAAACCAGGCCTCGAAGTCCTGGGGCAGCTTCCCCGGGACGTTCGCGGGAACCGCTCGTAGGCCTGAATCGGGCACGCGCTGCTGGGTATGCATTGCCCCCGTATACGCGGAATCCGGCGTCGCGTTACCGGCTTTGGCCCCCGGCGGGGGCTGTTTTCGCCGGGGATCTTCGGGTGCGCTTCGGTCCCGCCGCCTCGTCACCGGACCCGCCAGCGGCGGGTGGCGACTCTCACCGCCGCGGCCGCTGCCTCCGGCGAGCGCACTGCGACCTCGAGCTCCGCATGGCAATGGCTGCACGAGACCCACGCCGGGGGCCCGGCGTCCAGATCCACCTCGTCGGTGTGTCCGCACACCGGGCACCGATAGCTATGCCACCGGTGGGCACCCGGCACGGCCGGGGTCGGGAGGGTCGGCACATCGTCCATGGTCCTGCCTTCTACCCCTGAGCGCCGGCTCCGAGCCGCTTCCCCACATAGCTCACCAGGTCCACGACGCGGCAGGAATAGCCCCACTCGTTGTCGTACCAGGACAGCACCTTGACCAGGCGCCCGTCCAGGACGTTGGTGGACGAGAGGTCCACGATGCTGCTGCGCGAGTCGCCGGTGTAGTCCACGGACACCAGCGGCTCTTCGCTGACCCCGAGAATGCCCTTCATGCCACCTGCCGCGGCCGCTCTGAAGGCATCGTTGACCTCCTCCACGGAGGTGTCCTTCTCGACCACGGCGACCAGGTCCACCACGGAGACATCCGGCGTGGGCACCCGCACGGAGATGCCGTCGAGCTTACCCTTCACCGCCGGGATGACCACCCCGGTGGCCTTCGCCGCACCCGTGGTGGTGGGGATCATGGACATGGCGGCGGCACGTGCCCTGCGCAGGTCCTTGTGGGGCAGGTCGAGGATGTTCTGGTCGTTGGTGTACGAGTGCACGGTGGTCATGAACCCGTGACGGAACCCGAAGGAGTCCAGGACCACCTTGACCACCGGCGCCAGGCAGTTGGTGGTGCAGCTGGCGTTGGAGACGACGTGGTGACTGGCGGGGTCGTAGGCCTCCTCGTTCACCCCCAGGACGATGCTCACGTCCTCGTTCTTTCCCGGCGCCGAGATGATGACCTTGCGTGCGCCGGCATCCAGATGCACCGCGGCCTTCTCCCGGGACCGGAAGAGCCCGGTGGACTCCACGACGACGTCCACGCCCAGGTCACGCCAGGGCAGCTTCGCCGGATCCCGTTCGGCGAAGACCTGCAGATCGTCCCCGTCGACGCGCAGGCCCTTGTCGGTGACCTCCACGGTGCCCGGGTAGTGACCGTGCACCGAGTCGTGCTTGAGGAGATGTGCCAGGGTACGACTGTCCGTCAGATCGTTGACGGCGACGAAATCCAGATCGGTGCTGCCGGCCTGCTTCGCGCTCCTCAGAACGAGGCGGCCGATGCGCCCGAACCCGTTGATCGCTACACGGATGGCCATCGGATGGTGGCTCCTAGATTGCCAAGATGGAGTGACTGTCTCGCGGGCGCGCCGGGACTTCAGACGGAGGACGTCCGATACCGGGGCAGTGCCCGGGCGAACGTCACCAGCGTCACCCCCGACGCCCCTGCCCGGGCCAGCTCGGTCGCCGCGGCGCCAGCGGTGGACCCGGTGGTGAGCACGTCGTCCACGAGGATGACGTGCGCGCCCCGCAGGCGGGGGGCCAAACCCCTCCGCACCGCGAAGGCACCTTTGACGTTAGCCCGGCGCTGAGAGGGGTGCAAGGCGACCTGAGTGGAGCCTCCCCGGGTGCGTTCGAGCACCGTCACCAGGGGAAGATCGAGGGCTCGGGCCATGCTTCGCGCCAGCAGCTCGGCCTGGTTGTATCCACGCCGACGGAGTCGTGCCGCGGTGGTGGGTACGGGGACCGCCAGAGCCGCGCTCCTCGCGTCCGCCGGGAGGGGCACATCGGCCATGGCCCGGCCCATCTCGTCGGCGAGCTCCCGCCATCCCTCGTACTTGAGCGCGTGCACCAGGTCATCGGCCGGAGCGCCCAGGACGTACGCGTAGCGGGCGCTCCGGAGGGCCTCCGGCCACGCCGTGCATTCGCGGCACGTCTCCTCCGACCGCCGGCCGGTACCCAGCGGATGATGGCAGCGCGGACACCGGGGCCATGGGGCTCTGGGCATTCGGGAGCGGCACCGGTCGCACACCAGCGAGGACGCGCGAGCATCCGGGATCCATCCGCCGCACGCCACGCAGCCGCGGGGAAGAAGCAGGTCGAACAGGCTCCGGGCCAGTTCCGTCGCCCTCACCCGTCCTGCCTCAGGCGGTACGCCTCGCGCATGGCCTCCACCGGAGCGGGGCGCTCCCACCACCGCTCGAAGGATGCCGCCCCCTGTTGCACGAGCATCTCGGCGCCGTCGGTGGCACGGACGCCGAAGGCCTCCGCCGCCCGCACGAAGGGCGTGGCGACGCGTCCGTAGACCAGGTCCATGGCCGCCCCGGCCCGGAGCAGGAGCTCGAAGTCGAGGGGGCTGGGATCGTCGGGCGACAAGCCCAGCCGTGTGGCGTTCACCACCATGTCGAAGCTCTCTCCCCTCAGCTCCTCGGTCAGGCTCACCACTCTGGCCCGGTCTCCCCCGATACGCCGGGCCACGGCGCGAGCGCGTTCCGGGCTCCGGTTCAGGAGCACCACCTGGTCCACCCGTTCCTCGAGGAGGGCCATGAGGGTGGCGCGGGCGGCCCCGCCCGCACCGAGGAGCAGCACCCGCATGCCTTCGGGCGATCCGTCCACGAACGACCGCAGGGTCCGGCGGAAGCCCTCCACGTCGGTATTGTCGCCGTGGACTTGTCCGTCCTTCCCGCTCCAGAAGGTGTTGCACGCGCCGGTGCGCCGGACGGCTTCGCTGGCGGTGTCCAGCACCGCCGCCGCCTTCTCCTTGTACGGAAGCGTGATGTTGCCGCCGCCGCCGGCCCGCGCGAGGCCGCGCATGAGACCCGCAAGGTCGTCGGCCGCACAGCGCACCGCGACGTACACGCCGTCGACGTCGGCCTCGGCGCAAGCGGTGTTCTGAACCACGGGTGAGAGGGAGTGGCTGACGGGATCCCCCAGCAGCATGAGGACCCGCGTGGATGAGGTGAGGGTCATGGTGCGACGATGGGCTCCAATCGACGGAGCGCGCGCTCGATGAGGCGCTCCAGCAGGGTGAAGGTGGCTTCGTACTCGTCGTCGGAGCCACCGAAGGGATCGGTTACCGACGCGGGGATCCCGTCCGGGTCGTCTGCGGCGGCGAACGCCGTCAGCAGCGAGGCCTGGTCCCCGCCGCCGAGCTCGACGACCCGCAGGAGGTGGCTCGGCGACATCGTGAGGACGAGGTCGGCCCAGGCGAGGGAGTCGGGGGTGAGAGGCGAGGCCCGGTGGTCGTCGAGGTTGAGGCCGTGCCGCGCAGCCGCCGCGCGCGCCCCGTCGGAGGGAGGCGAGCCCGCCACGGCTCCCGTTCCCGCCGAACGGACCTCGATGTGCCGCCAGCCCCGGTCGCCGACGGCCCGGCGGGCGATGGCCTCCGCCATGGGGCTGCGGCAGGTGTTGCCGCTGCACACGAAGAGCAGCCTGAAGGGCTCGGCGGGGGGCTGGTCAGCGGCCATGGATCTCCGGCAGCACGCAGCGCAGCCGCCCCAGGGGGACCGTCCCCTCGCGGATGACGACGCAGCGGGCATTGGTGCAGTCGATGACAGTGGAGGGCCCCGACGGCGGCAGCGTGCCCGCGTCGAGGACCCACATCTCGGGTCCGGCCCCCAGCGTGCGCGCCACCTCCAACGCCTCGGTGCCCGACCGCGCCGGCGACTCGCCGGGGACGTTGGCGCTGGTGGAGGTGAGGGGCGCCGCCACGGCGGCCAGAAGCCGGGCCACGAGCGGGTGGGAACTGACGCGCACGGCCACGCTCCCCGCGGGGCTGCGGACGCCGGGAGGAAAGACGCCGTCGGGATCGCCGAGCACCAGCGTGAGCGCGCCGGGCCAGAAGATGCGGGCCAGCTCCCGGGCCTCCGCGGTCCACGAGAGGCCCGCCACGTCGTCCACGCCTCGCACCACGGCGATGAAGGGCTTCTCCGGCTCCCGCCGCTTCAGGGCCCGGAGGCGGGCGACGGCCTTAGGCGTGCACAGTCCCCCCAGGCCGTACACCGTCTCGGTGGGATACGCCGCCAGCCCTCCGCCGCGAACGTGGTCTGCGACACCACCGAGGTCCATGGAGTCGATGTCGGCTCCACGGAGATCCATCACGGTCGGGCCGGGGCTCACCATGCCGTCGCCCTCCGGGACTGCAGAAGGGCCTCCGCCACGGGCACGTCCTCGGGGCGTGTCACCTTCATGTTCGACGGACCGTCGTCCACCAGGTGGACCTCCCCGCCCACGCGTTCCACCAGCGCGGCGTCGTCGGTGGCATCCCCTCCGCCCATGGCGTAGGCGCGTCGCAGGACATCCGCAGGAAAGACCTGAGGCGTGTGCGCATGCCAGAACCGGGCGCGGTCGGGCGTGCCCACGATGGCGCCGTCGAGCCCAACCTCCTTGAGGGTGTCCACCGCCGGGCATCCGGCTACCGCACCGCACCCTCCGGAGGCCAGGTCGATGCAACGCGCCACCACCTCCGCCGTGACCAGCGGGCGCGCGGCGTCGTGCACCGCGATGACCTCCAGGTCCCGGGGCAGCGCCGCCAGCGCCGCGCGTACGGAGTCGGTACGGGTGTCCCCACCCGCCACCACGCCCACGCGGGCATCGAGATCCACGAGCCAGGACGGCGGGGAGGCCGCGTCTCCGGGAGCGAGGGCCACCACCACCGACACGACCCGGGGGTCGTCGAGGAGGGGCCGCAGCGCATGCACCAGAACCGGCTCGCCGAGCAACTCGATGAACGGCTTGCGCACACCGCCCATCCGCCGCCCGGCGCCTGCTGCCGGTACGGCGACGCCGACGCGGATCACGGGCCGAAGGGGGAGTGACGGTCGTCCGACTGCTGGACCACCGGCCGCTGGTCGAGCGATTCGAATCGGGTCCAGGCCTTGTGGAACATGAGCTTGACGACGCCCGTGGGGCCGTTCCGCTGCTTGGCGACGATCAGATCCGTCATGCCCTGCACCTCCCGAGCTTCTTCACGCTTGCCCTGCAGCTCGAGATAGTATTCTTCCCGGTACAGGAACATGACCAGATCGGCATCCTGCTCGATGGAGCCCGATTCCCTCAGGTCGGACAGCTGGGGTCGGTTTCCGGTCCGCTGCTCCGTCGCGCGGCTGAGCTGCGACAGAGCGATCACCGGCACGCTCAGCTCCCTCGCCAGAGCCTTGAGGCCCCGCGAGATCTCGCTGACCTCCTGAACCCGATTGTCGGGCCTCGACGACCCGGACATGAGCTGCAGATAGTCCAGGATGATCAGTCCCAACTCCCGCCCCTCGCGCCTGATCTCCGCCTGCAGCCGACGAGCCTTCGCCCGGGTCTCGAGGATCGTCACCCCCGGGGAGTCGTCGATCCAGATGGGAGCCGTGTTCAGATGTCCCGCCGCGGTGGCGATCCTGGTGTGCTCCTCCGCCTCCAACCGCTTGTGCCGCAGCCGATGCAGGTCGATGGCCGCCTCGGCGCACAGGAGACGCTCCACCAGCTGCTCCTTCGACATCTCCAGGGAGAGCACCGCCGTCGGCACGTCGTGCCGCAGAGACGCGTTGGCCGCGACGTTCAGTGCCCAGGACGTCTTGCCCATGGAGGGGCGCGCGGCGACGATGCACAGATCACCGCGTTGGAAGCCCGAGGTCGTGGCATCGAGATCCGCGAACCCCGAGGAGACGCCCGTGACGCCGCCACCGCTCTCCTGCCGAGCCTCGATCTGCTCCATCGCGGACCAGAGGATCTCCTTGATCCACACGAAGCCCACTCGGCTCTTGCTCTCCGCCACCTGGAAGATCCGGGCTTCCGCCTGGTCCAGGAGCTCCTCGATGCTGCGCTCCCCCTGGTCGTAGACGTCCCGGATGATCTGCGTGGCCTGCTCCACCAGCCGCCGGAGCAGCGCCTTGTCCCGAACGATGCGCGCGTGGTACTCCACGTTCGCGGCGGTGGGTACGGCGTCCACCAGAGCCGCCAGGTACTCGAAGCCTCCCGCGGCCTCCATCTCGCCGGTCTTCTTCAGCTCCTCCGAGACCGTGATGACATCGATGACGCCGCCGCGCTCGTAGAGCCGGACCATGGCCCGGTAGAGGCGGCGGTTCGCCTCGCGGTAGAACATCGCTTCGTTGAGGTGCTCGATGGCCCGGGTCACGGCATCCCGGTCGATGAGCATACCCCCCAGCACCGCCGTCTCCGCCTCCAGAGAGAAGGGGGGCGTACGGTCGAAGACGGCCTGGGCGAAGTTCGCGGACGCTTCCATGAGTGTCGGGGGACTCTGGCTGTCGAAACGCTCAATCTACGCGGGCACGCGGTGGCCCGCACACGGTGTCCGCCCCGCGACGGCATCCCGCGTGGGCCGGCGGGGCCGAAGGCGGCGGACGATCTCCTCGCTATCCTCCGTCCATGACCTGTCTGAGGAGCTGGAGGTCGTCCCAGAACGCGCGTGTCCAACCGGAGTTCCGGAGGAGCGCAGCCGGGTGGTACGTCACCACCAGGGGGATGCCCTCGTAGGCATGGACGGATCCGCGGAGCCGACCGATGGGTTTCTTCTCCCCCGTGAGGAGCTGGGCGGAGAACGTGCCTACGGCGAGCAGCACCTGGGGGGCCACGAGCTCGAGCTGCTTCTTCAGGTACGGAGAGCACGCCTCGATCTCGTCGGGAAGCGGGTTACGGTTCCCCGGTGGGCGACACTTGAGGACGTTGCAGATGTAGACCGATTCCTTCCTCGACAGGTCGACGCACGCTAGGAGCAGGTCCAGGAACTGGCCCGCGGCTCCCACGAAGGGGAGCCCGGTGGCGTCCTCGTTGGCCCCGGGGGCCTCGCCCACCACCACCAGACGCGCGGGGACCGCCCCGTCGGAGAAGACCACCTGCGTCCGCGTGTCGGCCAGACGGCATCGCCTGCACGCCAAAGCCGTGCTCCGCAGCTCGGTGTAGGAGCCGGGGAGCACCGGTAGGGCATCCCGTCCCGCTCCGCCGTCGACGCTTCGGGGGGAAGCGGCGGGGCCCTCGGGCCGTGACTCCCGTGCAGGGGAGGAGGCGTCGAGGAGCAGCGCGAGGGCCTCGTCCCGGGTCAGCCCGTCGAGGTAGACCTCGGCACCTCCCAGCTCGGCGCGCTGCCGGAAGAGACGGGCAGCATCCCGAGCGCTACCCACCTCGCCGCCCTCCCTGCTCACGTCGGGGCTCCGAGACGGCCTGCCACCCGGTCGAGGATCTCCTCCGCGACCTCGTCCTTCGTGAGCAGCGGGAGCTCCTCGGGTGCACCGTCCCCGGACAGGATCGTCACCCTGTTGGTGGGCACGTCGAACCCGGCTCCCTCCGCCGTGGCGTCGTTCGCCACGAGCAGGTCGAAGGCTTTGTCGCGCAGCTTCGTCGCGGCGTGCTCAAGGACGTCGCCGGTCTCCAGCGCGAAGCCCACCACGACGCTTCCCCTCTTGCGCAGCTTACGCGTATCCGCAGCCACGTCCGGGTTGGCCGTCAGCGTCAAGGTCAGCTCGGCGCCGGCGGTGGCCCGCTTGACCTTGCGGTCCCGGGACTCGGCGGGGCGATAGTCCGCCACGGCGGCAGCGAAGATGGACACGTCGGCCGCGGGAACGAGATCCGACACGGCATCCCTCATCTCCACGGCGCTCTCCACATGCACCAGGTCCACACCCTCGGGGGGCTCCAGAGCGCTGGGTCCGCTCACCAGGGAGACGTGGGCCCCACGACGCCACGCCGCCTGGGCGAGGGCGTAGCCCATGCGGCCCGAAGAGCGGTTCCCCACGTAGCGCACGGGATCCAGCGCCTCTCGTGTGGGGCCCGCGGTGACCAGCACCGCCCGCCCGAAGAACGTCGGGTCCTCACCCAGGGCCCTGCCCACGTGCTCCTCGATCTGCCAGGGTTCGATCATGCGGCCGGGCCCCTCACCCTCCGCCACCGCGAGGGCGCCCTCGGCGGGGCCGGCGATGCGGTACTCCAGGCGGTCCCTGAGATGTGCGAGGTTCGCCTGAACCTGCGGATGAGAGAACATGCGGTCGTTCATGGCGGGGCATACCAGCACCGGGGCGCGCGTCGCCAGCAGCGTCGTACAGATGAGGTCGTCGGCCCGGCCATGGGCAGCGCGCGCCAGGAAGTCGGCCGTCGCGGGCGCCACGCACACGACGTCGGCCTCGCGTCCCAGGCGGATATGCAGCGCTCCGCCCTCGGGGCTGAACAGGTCCGTGAGCACCGGCCTCCCCGTGACTCCCTGGAAGGACATGGGCGCCACGAACCGCTGCGCCGAAGCCGTGAGCACCACGTCGACCTCGGCGCCCAGGCGAGTGAGATCCCGGGCCACCTGCACGGACTTGTAGGCGGCGATGCCCCCGGTCACGCCGAGGACCACGTGTCGGTCCTTCCACGGCCGACGCGGGACCAACGCGGCGCCGCTCACTTCATCGGCTCCCGGTCCACCGACCCTTCGGCACCGCCCTACACGTCCCGGCGCCGGCGCCTCACCAGGCGGAACTCGATGTTCCCCGACGTGAGGGCCTCCAGGGAGCGGGTCGTGAGCTTCTTCTCCTCACCGAGAGGCATGGTCTCGCGAGGGAGGGAGTTGAGCTCCCGGGCGTACTTCGCAGCCACCAGGACGCCGAGGTACTTGCTCTCGGTCCCCTTGGCGACCTCAACCGGCGTGAACACGCGCATGTAGGCTCCTATGCAGGGAGGTTGGCATAGTCTTCCTGGAGAATCCGTACGATCCCGGCACGGAGTCGGTCCGACCGCGACGCGAGCACCTCGGTGCGCGCCGCGTGCAGGGACTCCGCACGCACGATGACGCGGATGTCGTCCAGGCATTGGTTCAGGTCGTCGTTGACGACCACGTAGTCGAACTCCGGTGCGGCGGCCAGCTCCTCCAGGGCAGAACGGAGGCGGCGAGCCACATGGGCCGCGTCCTCCGTGCCCCGTCCGGTGAGACGCCCGAGGAGCGCCTCCGCCGAAGGCGGGAGCACGAAGATCAGCACCGCCTCGGGCACCCCCGTGCGGATCAGGCGGGCACCCTGGACATCGATGTCCAGCACGACGTGCTCGCCGCGCTCGGCGGCCTTCTCCAGCTCGCTCCTCGGCGTGCCGTACAGGTCGTCGTGCACGCTCGCCCACTCGGCCAGCTCGCCCCTGGATGCCATGGCCTCGAAGGTCCGGCGGTCCACGAACGTGTAGTCCACGCCGTCCCGCTCACCCTGCCGAGGCGCGCGGGTCGTAGCGGACACCGAGAAGCAGAACCGGTCGGTCTCGCGGACCAGCGCCCTCGCCAGGGTGGTCTTGCCCGCGCCGCTGGGTGCGGCCAGCACCACCGGAAAGGTCCGGGCTCCCCCGGTCTCGGAGACGGGCCCGCTCATTCCACGTTCTCCACCTGCTCGCGCAGGCGCTCGATCTCCTCCTTGAGGGCGACCGAGGACTGGGCGATGGCGGCGTCGTTGGCCTTCGACCCGATGGTGTTGGCCTCGCGGTGCATCTCCTGGACCAGAAAGCCCAGGCGCTTGCCCACGGGCTCCGGTCCATCGCTGTCCAGAGCCTCGCGGAACGCCGCCATGTGCGCACGGAAGCGGACGATCTCCTCGTTGATGTCCCATCGCTCGGCGAGGTACGACACCTCGCGGGCCAAGCGGTCCTCGTCCACCTCCACCTGATCGGCGAGCTCCTGAACCGCCTCCCTGAGACGGTCCCGCTCACGAGCGAGGCGTTCGGGGGAGCGCTCGGCGATGACGTCGAGGTGGGTCGCCATGACCGTGAGGCGCCCGGCCATGTCGTCGTGCATGCGCGCCCCTTCCGCCTCCCGCAGCGCCACTACCCCCAGGGCCGCCTCGTCCGCGAGCTCGCGGACGGTCCCGGTGTCCACTTCAGGGGCCGCTTCGGACTCCGGCACCCGGAAGATGTCCGAGAAGCGCGCGAGCATGCTCAGCTCCACCTCGCCGGGAATGGCCAGCTCGGACCGCACGGTCTCCAGGGCCTCGCGGTACTGGCGGGCCTTGTCCAGGTCCACGCGCGGCGGAGCACCCTCCCGCTCCGAGGAGCGCTCCAGGGAGAGGAAGGCGCTCACGTGGCCCCGTGAGATGTGCGCCCGGAGTGCCTCGGTGAGGTCGCGCTCGAAGCGATCGAAGGCCGGAGGAGTCTTCACGCTCGAGTTGAAGAAGCGATGGTTCACCGTCTTCACCTCGAGGCGCAAACGTCCCGCCGGGGTGTCCCGCTCCGCCTGCCCGTACCCTGTCATGCTTCGGATCATGCCCGCCGCGTTGCGCTCCAGGAGTGCCGTCGTTCGCCGAGCCTAACAACATAATGCCGGATATTGCCGGGTCGAAGACATGGGCGGAAAGGTCGGATCCCGTCGGCCCGAAGGGAAACGTGCGCAGGCTCCGCGCTACGAACGACCGCCAGCCGGGACCCGAAGGTCAGTTCCAGAGGTTCCAGCGGATTCCGTAGGTGGCCCGGGTCATGGGCAGCACCCTGCCCGGGAAGTCCTGGAGATCGCGGCGGATGCTGAAGTTCTCCCAGTCGATGAAGGCCCGGACCGTGACCACGCGCACCTGCAGATGGAAGTACCAGCTCTGGTAGAAGGGAACCGCCGCCAGGGTGGTGGGCCCGGTCTGAACGCGGACGTACATGGGATCGTGGCCCCGCACGCCGACGGTGGTCCACAGCTCCAGATCCCCGGTGGGGAGGAAGGTGTTGTGGTAGATGACCGCACCGTCGTAGATGCGCTTCGGCATGTACGACCACGCCGCGTCCCACTGCTGGTACGACCCCTGGATGCTGAGGCCGTCGAGAACCGGAACGGGAAGGGTGGCCACCGCCTCCCAGCCGGTGCGCCGACCTCCCGGGAGCGGCGCCGTGCCGCGGTCCATCGCGAGACCCAGGGGAAGAAGGGAGTCGGCCTTCAGCGAGAGGTGGGCCGCGGACAGCATCACCCCTCGCCAGGAGAGCTGCGCACCCACCCGGGTCGCCGTGCGGTTGGTGACGTGGAAGAGCGGACCGGGTGGCAGGGTGTCGGCGGCGGCGACCTGCGCGGCCTGGGCGGAATCCGTCGGGAAGACGTCCTCCAGAGGCCCGGTGCGTCCCCCGTAGCTTCCCGACTCCCAGGAGCCGAAGAGCGAGACGACGCCGGCCAGGGGGCCCGACCAGGCGCGCACCCGCTTCGCCATGGTCGTCGTGCCCGGCCATCCCTCGCGGTGCAGCTCGGCGGAGAACCCGCCCAGCCCCGCCTCCCCTCCCCCGGCCGTCAGGTCCAGACGCGTCTTCGGGAGGCCGCCTCCGCCGAACTTGCGCCAGTCGGCCCTCGCGAAGAGGCCCTGGTGCTGCCATGACGCCCCCACCCCCGTCTGGCTCACGGTGCCCCCTTCGGTGAGGTAGGCGGTGCGGGAGTCTTCCACCTTGTGCGTCGAGTGCCCCCAGTAGGCGTCTCCCGTGAGTCCCTTCAGAAGCCGCGCGCTCCCGCGCACGCTCCAGTCGGTCCGGGTGCTGGAGGCGGCGTAGTCGGTGACCTGGGTGGTGGTCTTCGTGCGCCTGTAGTCCAGAGCGAGGCCAGCGCCATCGCCGTGGTGGAGCTCGTACCGGAGCCAGCTGCCGCTGGTCGAGCCGGGCTCGGCGCCCCCGGGTCCGCGTGTGTCGACCCGCTCCAGGGCCAGCGCCACGCTGCCTCCCAGGGCACGGGGATCGGCGAACGTCGCCCGCAGCAGGTTGGTGTTGAAGTCGCCGGTCCCCGCCTCCACCAGGGAGTAGGGTCGCGCATCGCTGTAGCGTATGCTCCGCAACCGGATGACCAGCTCTCCCGGCTGGCGCTCCAGGCGGACCTCCTGGACGCCGGCGAGCCCAACCTGCGCCAGGTCCGTCACGCCCCCTTCCAGAGGGAGCACCTCGATCCCGTCCCGGATGACGCGCACCCTGCCGGCCGCGACCCCGAAGGCGGTCACCGCCAGGGGCGTGCCGTAGTCCCCTCCCTGGAGCGTCACGATGCCGGGTACCGTCGCCACCAGCTCCGCGAGGTTCGTGGCACCGGAGGCCATGATGGCGTCGTGGTCCCACGCCCACACCCCGGCTCCCCATCCCACCGCCCGGGAGCGGGCCAGCGAGGGCAGGTTGTAGAAGGCCGTATCCGCGAGCGTCGTGGGCTTCGCGGCCGCGGGAACCGTATCCTTCTCCGGCACCGTGTCCTTCCGCAGACGGGGCAGGATGGTGTCCACGCGCATGGAGTCCGGGGGCACCTGTCCGGCGGCGGCGGTCACGGCGATGAGGAGCCCCGCTACGGCGAGGAGTGGAACCCCTCTCACTCCTTTCCGCCCCCTCACCCGGCCCGGGAGAGAACCCATTCCACGAGCAACCGGGTCGGGAAGCCGTATCCGCCCTTGCGCTGATACGGCACCTTGCCGTCTCCCCACGCCGTTCCCGCGACGTCGAGATGGGCCCACGGCACGTCGCCCACGAACTCCCGCAGGAAGCACGCGGCGGTGATGGTCCCGGCGGGGCGTCCGCCGACGTTCATGAGATCCGCGGTCTCGCTGTCGAGCTGCTCCCGGTACTCGTCCCAGAGCGGCAGCGGCCAGCAGCGCTCCCCCGAGCGGCTCCCCGCGGCCCGCAGCTCCTCCACCAGGGCATCATCGGTCCCCAGCACCGCCGCGGCGTGGTGACCCAGGCCGATGATCACGGACCCGGTCAGGGTCGCGCAGTCAACCATGGCGGCGGGCTTCATGCGGGCGCCCCAGGCCAGCGCGTCCGCGAGAAGGAGCCGGCCCTCGGCGTCCGTGTTGACGACTTCGACGGTCTTGCCCGCCAGGGTCCGGATGACGTCCCCGGGCTTCAGCGCCGTGCCCGAGGGCAGGTTCTCCGACGAGGGCACGATCCCCACCACGTTCGCCTTCACGCCGAGCTGGGCGACGGCCTGCATGGCGGCGATGACCGCCGCCCCGGCCGACATGTCGAACTTCATCTCGTCCATGCTGGCTGCCGGCTTGATGGAGATGCCGCCGGCGTCGAAGGTGACCCCCTTCCCCACCAGAACCAGCGGAGCGTCCCCCTTCGCACCTCCGCGATGCTCGAGGACGATGAGTCGCGCCTCCTCCTCCGAGCCCTGCGAGACCGCCAGGATCGCGTTCATCCCCTCCTTCGCCAGGCGCGCCTCGTCGAACACGGTGACGGCGAGCCCGTTCTCCGCGGCCACTCGCTCGGCCTCCGCGGCCAGGTGGGACGGCGTGGCCAGGTTTCCCGGCCTCGCCTGCAGGGTACGCGCGAAGTTCTCCGCCGCGGCGATGACCGCACCCTTCGCGACGCCCTTCTCCAAGGCGTTCGTGTCGCCTTCGGAGAAGAACCGGGCCTCACCCACCGCCACCTGCGCAGCGTCCTCCGGAGGCTTCTTCAGCTCGGTGAACCGCCAGGCCGCGAGGGCCGCTCCCTCCGCGGCCGCCTGACCCAGCTCGGCGTCCGCCACGGCGCCGAAGCCGTCGAGCCAGCATGAGACGGCGTGGACATGGAGGCGCTCGGCGATGCGGACCCCACGCGCGACGAAGCGGCGCACCTGCTCGGCGTCGTAGGCACCGGCCTCGCCCACCGAGACGAGGGCGACCCGCTCCGGTCCGTCCCCGGAGCCGTAGAGGACGACATCCCCCCCGGCCTTGCCCGCGAGGTCGCCGGCGTCGAGGACCCGGGAGACGGCGCCCGAGAACGCCTGGTCCAGGCGCTGCAGGAATCCGGCCTCGGGGCGCATGCCCCGGGGAACGGCGACGACCAGCAGGGGAGCCGGGCGGCTCAGCGGGTCGGCGACGTCGAGGTGGACGTGCATGGCGGTGCTCGCAGAGGTGGCGCCACTCCCCGTGAGAGGAAGCGGAGTGAGCAAGGTGTGGGGGAGCCTTCGATATACGCTCCGGCCCTGCATTTGGTGCCAGGGCGTCGCGGCGCGAAGAAGTTATTCCTGGCCGGAGGAGGGGGGCAAGGCGAGGTCGGGGACGGCGCGGCGCTGAGCGGGAGCGTCCTCATGCTCAGGAGGCGAGGAGATCTCTCCTCATGCGGGCGATGGTGTCCGGCCCCGTACGGCAGCAGCCGCCGAGCACGCGGGCGCCCAGGTCCCGCCAGGCCGGGGCGGCCTCCGCCGGGTCTGGCCCCCGCGCCCCGGGGACCCACGCCCTCGTGCGCACGTCGTACGCCTCTCCGGAGTTCGGGTAGACCGCCACCGGTACCCGGGCCTCCGAGACGGCGATGGCCAGCAACGCGTCCACCAGGGCGGGCGGGACGCAGTTCACTCCCACCGCAGCCACCCGAGGCGCCTCGGAGCACAGGCGGACCACCTCGGCGAGGGGCGTACCGTCGGCCAGATGGGCCTCGTCGCGGCACTGGAAGCTCAGCCACGCCCACCGTTCGCCGCTCTCCTCCAACAGACGCAGGAGGGCGCGCGCTTCCACCGCCGACGGAATCGTCTCGCACGCCAGCAGGTCTGCGGCGCTGTCGGCGAGCACCCGCCAACGGCGGCGGTGGAACCCGTACAGCGCATCCTCTCCGAGCCCGTAGTCGCCGGTGTACTCGGATCCGTCCGCCAGAAACGCGCCGTAGGGCCCCACGCTGGCCGCCACCAGCGGGCGAAGGCGCCCTTCACGGTTCGCGGGGCGGCTCCAGAAGGCGTCGCGAACGTCCACGGCGAGGTCCACGGCGCGGCGCAGGATCTCCTCGCACTGCACCTCGGTGAAGCCTCTCGCGGACAGTCCCTCGAAGGTGGCCTGATACGTCGTCGTGGCAATGCAGTCGGCCCCCGCGGCCAGGTAGTCGAGGTGCACCCGCCGCACCACCTCCGGTGCGTCCAGGAGGGCGCGCGCGGACCACAGGGGGTCGTCCAGGTCCTGGCCCGCCGCCTCCAGGGCCGTGGCGAGGCCGCCGTCCAGGAGCACCACGCCCTGCTCTCGGAAGAAGGGTGCGAAGGGGCTCTCCGATGCCCCGGTGTCCCCCGCCTCGACGGCGCTCACGGCACCGGGCATCCGACTCCCTCGGCAGTCTCGCGGACGAGATGGCGCACCACGGCCCGCAGGTCGCCGCTCTCCCTGAAGATCCGGAGCTGGCGATCGGCGCTGGAGCCCTCCTCCAGGATCCGGTGCACGTACTCCACGTCCTCCCGCGAGCCCAGCTCGTCGACGACGTCGTCGATGAAGTCCACCATCTCGTGGATCATGGTGCGCGTCTGCGCCTCCACTCCCTTGCCCAGGTCGATAAGCTTCCCGTCCAGCCCGTACCGCGCCGCCCGGAACTTGTTCTCCGCCAGGAGCGTGAGGGAGTAGAAGCGGAACGTGAGGTTCTCCTGGCGGATCCTCCAGAGCTTCGCAACCAGCGCCTGCACGATGGCGGCCATGCACACCACCTCGTCCACCCTGGTGCACTGGTCGCACACCCGGAACTCCAGCGTCGGATAGAAGTGCGACGGGCGCACGTCCCACCAGATCTTGCTGGGGTCTTCCATGGACTTTCCGCGCACCAGCGTGGACACCAGGTACTCGTACTCCGCCCACGTATTGAAGGCCGGAGGCATGCCGGCCCGGGGAAAGGTCCGCCATACGCTGGCGCGGTACGATTTCAGACCGGTATCGCGTCCCATCCAGAAGGGAGAGCTCCCCGACAGGGCCAGAAGGTGCGGGAGGAAGTAGCGCACCACGCGCATGACGTCGATGAGGAGGTCCCGGTCCTCGATGCCCACGTGGACGTGGGTCCCGAAGATCAGGTTGCGTCGGGCGACGTCCTGCAGGTCCTCCTCCAGGCCCAGGTAGCGCCGCAGGGGCGTGATGCGGGAGTCCATCCACGAGGAGAACGGGTGCGTGCCCGAAGCGATGATCCCGAGCCCCTCCTCCCCCGCGAGCTCGATGACCGCCCGGCGCAGCCGGAGGACCTCCGCCCGGACCTCCGCGGGATTCCGGCAGACCTCGCTTCCCACCTCGAGCGTGGACTGGTGGAGCTCCGGCTGCAGCCCCTGCACGGTAACGCGCCCATCCCGGAGGATACGCGTGATGTACGGCTCGAGGGCCCCCGTCACCGGGTCGACGACCTGGTACTCCTCCTCGATGCCCAACGTGAGGGACGGAGCCTTCATCCTGCCTCCGACGGCGTGTGCCTACCTCGACGGGATTGTACCGGAACAACCCGGGCAGGACCGAGAGGGGGCTCGGGGGGGCTGCCGAACCTTCGCCTCGCCGTCTCGAAAACGCAACGCCGGCACAGGTGGAAGCTCTGCAGCACGTGGCCACGGTGCGCACCTTTTTCCGCCCTTTTCCGCGCCACGTCCCGGTCGCTCAAGGGCTCCGCGGCGGCACGTGGCTTGCGAGCCCTCCCTCCCATCCCCCCGAGGGGCACCCGGAAAACCGAATCGGAGCAGGCTGAGGCGTGGCTTCCCCCCCACCGCGAACCCAGGCCGGCAGAGCGTCGCAGGAACGGTCTCTGGAAGGGCTGTTCCTGGGTAGTCCCGTGCCCATACTCCTCCTGGACGTGCGCACCCAGAAGATCGCCCGGGCCAACAAGGCTCTGGCCGACCTGGTGGGGTGGCCCGCGCACGAGCTGTCGGGGGCGCCGCTCAAGACCCTCGACCCCGCGGGAGCCGTGAACGTGGAGGAGCACCTCCTCCTCGCGCTGGCCTGCCGCGATCACAGCCCCCGGCGCTACGTCTGGCGGAGCCGGCGCGGCGATCAGGTTCCCGTAGAGATCCAGGCCGGCCGCCTCCACGGGCGTCATGGAACGCTCATCGCCCTCTACGCCCGGGATGCCCGAGAGGAGCATCAGGCGGAAGAGGAACGGCGACGGCTGCAGTCCCGACTCATCCTGGCGCAGAAGCACGAGGCCGTGGGCCGTCTGGCGGCGGACCTCGCCCACAACTTCAGCGATCTGCTCTCCACCGTGGTGCTCACCGCCGAGACCCTCCAGGAAAGCCCGGCGAGTCCGGAGAAGCTCGACGCCGGGCTCGGGAGCATCCTGGGGGCGGGCCGCAAGGCCCATCGGCTCGTCGCAGAGCTGATGGCGTTCAGTGGTCAGCAGGAGCTACGCCAGAGGAAGGTGAGCCTCAACGAGGTGGTCCTGGGCGTGCAGGATCTCCTGCGGAAGACGCTCACGACGGGCGTGGAGCTCCTCTTCCGCCTCGGCGAGGGCGAGCTCACCGTGAACGTCGACCCGTCCCATCTGCAGCAGGCCCTCGTCCACCTGGTGGAGAACGCCTGCGACGCCATGCCCGACGGTGGACACGTGATGGTGACCACCGGGGAGGTGGAGCTGGACGCCGATTTCGCCACCAGCCATCCCTCGGTGAAGCCGGGACCCCACGTGATGCTCACCGTCACCGACACCGGGATCGGCCTGGACGAGGAAGCCCAGGTCCACGTCTTCGAGCCTTTCTTCAGCACCCGGGAACGGGAGAACGGCACCGGGCTCGGTCTCGCCACGGTGTACGGGATCGTGAAGCAGAGCGGTGGGACGATCTGGGTCACCAGCCAGCCCGACATGGGTACCACGTTCCGCATCTACCTGCCTCGCATCGCCGCCGAAACGCAGGCCGCCGAAACGTAGGCATCTCCCCCCCACTTCCTCCTTGCACGGATCTCTCCCTCGACCTATAATCCCGATATTCGGTTTTTGTTCGGTATCGGAGCCTCCCGGTCCCGACCTTCCGTCCGCGATGTGTGTCGGCAAACGCCTCAAGTGCCGTGGTGGCCGCCTCCGGAAGCGGCAGGGTGATGCGCGGCGGGTGTCGGAAGCCGGGAGGCTTCGTCACCCTCGTCGCCCTGCTCAGAAGGATGTCCCCCACAGCCATGTCCGAGACCCGGCCCGACGCGCATGGTGTTCCCACCCACCCGAGCCACGGGTGGGTTCAAGGGGCTTCCACGGGCAACGGTCGGGCCCGGGAGACCGCCGCCGCCGGCCAACCCTGGGCCCTCGCCGATTCCACCCCCTTCTCCTCCTCGTCCCATGCTTCCGTTCCCGGGAGTCGTCGGGCGCTGTGCCTTTGGCTCCCCACCTTCGAGCTGCGCCTGGAGCTCATGCGCGCCCCGGAGCTGGGCAGCACCTCCGTGGCTCTGCTCTCCCCGGGAGAGAGCGTGCGCCGCACCGTGTGGCAGGTCTCGGAGCGGGCGTGGGACGCGGGAGTCCGCCCCGACCAGCTCGTCTCCCAGGCGGTCTCCCTCTGCCCGTCCCTCACCCTGCTGGAGCCCGATCCGGCCCACTACGACGCCGCCACGGACACGCTCCTCGAGGTCCTGTCCGAGCTCACTCCGGTTCTGGAGCCCGCCGGACGGGGGCGGGTCTTCCTGGGGATGGACGGTCTGGGGCGCCTCTACGGATCCCCGCGGCGCCAGGCAGAGCGGGCTCTCGGCTCTCTGTTCCGGGTCTTCCCCGCCCCCCTGGTGGCGGCCACCCGGGCGGGCATGGCACCGGGGAAGTTCGGGGCCTGGGTGGCGGCGGTCTCGGCTCCGCCGGGGGAGCCCGTCGTCATCCCCGAAGATGCGCTCTCCCGCTTCCTTGCCTCACGTCCCGTGGCCTCGCTACCCGTGGATCCCCTGGTGATCCAGCGTCTGGAACGTCTGGGTGTCTCCACCCTGGGAGAGCTCCGCCGCTTCCCGGAGCCCGCCCTGGTGGCACAGTTCGGCGAGGAGGGGCGAAGCGCCCTGGCCTGGTCCACGGGACGGCGCATCGACCCGGTGCGTCCCTGGCACCGGCCCCGCCCGGTTCGGGTCTCCCTGGACTTCCCCACCCCCATCGGTCTCGTCGAGACCCTCCACGGCGCCCTGGATCGCCTGGTGGAGCGGGCGCTCTCCCGACCCGCCCGTCGGGGACGGAGCGTGGCGGCCGCGCGCCTGGGCGCCCACCTCGAGGGAGGCGGCTCCTGGTTCGTCGAAGCCGTCCTCAGGGAACCCACGTCCGCGCGGGACAGGATCGCCTTTCCCCTGCGCTCGAAGATGGCGCTCACGCCCCCACCGAAGGCCGTGGAGACTCTGCTCCTGGAGCTCACCCGCTTCGGGGCACCGTCCACCCAGACGAGCCTCTTCGACCGCAGGGACGAGGCCGGACGCGGACAGGATGGGCGTGATCTTTCGGCAGGTGAAGTTCCTGTGTCACTTAAAGATGCGGTTCGTGATCTCAAGCTACGTCTAGGATACTCTCCTCTGTATCGGGTGGTGGAGGTGGACCCCTGGTCGCGGCTTCCCGAACGGCGTCATGCGCTGCTGAGCTTCGACCCGTGAGACCCGGGAGCGACACACCTCGCCTCCGCCTCCTGGGCCAGCCCCGGCTCGTGGGCGTGCGCACGAACGAGGAGGGGGAGCCCCTCCATGTTCGCCTTCCGGGGAGGCCCGCCCGCCGGGTGGCCGCCGTCCGCGAAGCCTGGCGCATCGACGACGAGTGGTGGCGTCGGCCCATCTCCCGGGACTACCGTGCCGTCGTCCTCGACGACGGACGCCCCGTCACCCTCTACCACGACCTCCTGGACGGACGTTGGTATGTCCAGACCGGCGACTGACCCCGTCATCACCCGCCTCGAGCCCCTCCGCCCCCGGGGGCTCCGGGTCCGCGTCCATCTGGATGCGGGCGAGCCCTTCGACGTGGCGCTCGAGGCTCTGGAGGTCCTCCGGCTGGGGCTGGGAGACGCCCTGCCCCTCAACCGCCGCCACCACCTGCTCAACGCCGACGCCGACGTGCAGATCCGGGACGCGGCCCTGAACCTCCTCTCCTACCGGGCGCGTACCCGTGCGGAGCTGCGCCGCCGTCTCGTGGCCAGAGGCTTTCGGCCGGCTCGGGTGGATGCCTGCCTGGAACGCCTCCAGGCCCGGGGATTGTTGGACGACGCGGCGGTGGCCGCGGCCTTCGTCCGCGACCGCCTGCGCCATCGACCCAGAACCAGGGTCCTCCTCGCCCGGGAGCTGCGGGCCCGGGGCGTCGACGGCGACCTGGCCGTCCGGGTCGTCGACCGCGTCCTCGACGACGAGGCCGTCACCGAGGCCACGCTGGCGAAGCGGGTAGTCGAGGCGTGGCTGTCACGCCAGGGCATGGCCGTTCGGCGTGCCCTGGCGAGCCGCGATCGGAGCGCCGCCTCCGAGAAGGCGTATCGACGGCTCTACGGGTATCTGGCTCGACGGGGGTTCGTGGGCAGCGGTCTCTCGCGGGCCATCGAGCTGGCCCGGAGCCTCGCCGCCGAGCCGTGAGCTCCGCCCCGCTCAGCCGATGACGTACGCGATCCCCACCTCGGTTTCGGTGAAGGCATCCACGCCACAGAAGGGCGCGTAGATGGGAGGATCCGAGCACCCGTCGAAGTGCACCCAGTGCTGTTGCAGCCCGGCGGTGAGCACCAGGGGAAAGTGCGGCACGGGGCTGATCCTGATGTGGAGCATGGCCAGATAGCCGATCTCCCCGCCCAGGGGCAGCTCCAGATCCGCGACCTGCCCGGAGGCCTCGCCCCGGCCGAAGTCGCGGATGGAGTTGAAGCTGATGCCGACGCCCAGCCCCACGCGCGCGTAGCTCTTGAGGTGCACCGCGCGCATCGCGCCGAAGCGGAGGCCGGAGAAGCTGTCCTTCGTGGACACGATCTCGGTGTGGCAGCCGATGCGTGGCGAGTAGACGATGCACACCGTCCCCGGCTTCACGACGCTGTCGTAGGTGCGCGCATAGGAGAGTCGGAGGAGCCAGTCGGAGTGCAGCGCCTTGAGGACGGAGACACCCCATCCCCGAGGGCTGGGGAACTCCACGTTGGTGGAGCTGGTCAGGACGCCGAAGGCGGCCACCTCCTGCGCCCTCGCCGGGGACGCAGCCATCGTGAGCGCGAGAGCCAGTAAGCAGATTATAAGCATTCGGGTATGGAGCGCATGGGTCCATGAAGCGGGCTTGTGAAAGGCGGAACAAGAAGGCAGTGGATGAATCCGCACAAGGGGTGGCCGTCCGGAGCTCGTCGAGCCGTCGCCGCCCGGTTTCGGATGACGTGCCGTCCCGCCCCGGATAGTTGACCGATCGGTCGGTCAATCCTATCGTTGCCATCATGGCGCGCGGCAAGGACACCCGGACCAGAATCCTGAGGGCGGCGGTGCAGCTCATGGGTCGAGAAGGCCCCGGGCACTTCACGGCCTCCGCCCTCGCCCGCGAGGTGGGCGTGAGTAAGGCTACGCTCTTCCACCACTTCGCGTCCCTGGACGACATTCCCCTGGCGGCCCTGGAGGAAGTCCTCATGGACGCCATGACGCGCCTGGGAGACGACGACCGTCCTCTCGAGGAGTACCTGGAGGGGATGGGGCGCGAGATGGAGGTCATCGCCCACGACGAGCGCTTCCTGAACGCGTATTTCGTCTTCTTCATCAAGGGGATCTTCGATCCCCGGCTCCGTCAGCGGCTCGCCGAGGGGGGATTCGAGCTGCACCGACAGGTGATGGCGGCGCTGGGGCACCGGCTCGCCCCCGGGGAGGACGCCGAAGCGGTGGCGCGCCTGGTGGAGGTGATCCTCGACGGCATCGCCCTCCACCATCTCCTCATGGGCGACCACGAGGTGCTGGATCGCGCGTGGCAGCGCTTCATCCGCCTGGTCGGCGAGGCTCAGATGCCCGCCGGGCGGCCGAGACGGACCCGGTCCGCGGGAACGGGAGGGGACCCGAGATCCACGCGGTCCGCGTGACCCACGAGAGGCAAGAAGCCGAAGGAGACGTCGTGAACCTCGAATCGATCACCCGATCTCCGGCGCGGGCCTCCAGAGCCGCCCTCATCGCGACGTGGTGCCTTTGCGCCCTGTGTCTGACGGCCGCACCTGGACGCGCCCAGTCGGCGAAGGAGATCGTCGACCGGGTGGACCGTCTTCTGCGGGGATCGTCGAGCAAGGGCAAGGTGCAGATGCGAATCATCACCGAGCACTGGTCCCGCACGCTGGACATGGATGTCTGGTCCCTGGGCACGGATTACTCCCTGGTGCGCGTCACCGCCCCGCCCAAGGAGGCGGGCATGGCCACCCTCAAGGCGGGTCAGGAGGTGTGGAACTACCTGCCCCGCGTGGATCGCACCATCAAGGTGCCCCCGTCCCTGATGATGGGCTCGTGGATGGGCTCGCACTTCACCAACGACGACCTGGTGAAGGAGAGCCGCATGATCGACGACTACGACATCACGGTCGCTTTCGACGGGGAGCGGGACGGCGTGCCCGTGTGGGAGTTCAACATGACCCCCAAGCCCGAGGCGGCGGTGGTGTGGGGGCGCGTGGTGGAGCAGGTGCGCAAGGCGGACGACATGCCCACCTGGGTACGCTACTACGACGAGGACGGCACGCTGGTGCGCACCATGACGTTCTCGGACTACAAGCGCATGGGAGGCCGCCTCGTGCCCTCGAGGATGGTGGTGGTCCCCGCGGACAAGCCCGACGAGAGCACGGCGCTCATCTACAAGCAGCTGGAGTTCGACATCCCCATGAGCAAGTCCTTCTTCAGCCTGCGGAACTTGAGGTCCGGGGGCTGAGCGGGTGAGTCGCGGCAACGGGGTGTGGTGGCGGGTGGCGTGGCGCAACCTGTGGCGCAACCGGGGCAGGACCCTGGTGACGGCATCGGCCCTCGCCTTCGGCTACCTGGCGGCCGTGGTCGTCTCGGGCCTCGACGACGGCATGGGTGCGGAGCTCATCGACAACGGCACCCACCTGCTCAGCGGGGAGATCCAGGTCCACGCCGCGAATTACCTGCCGGACCGCAAGGTGAACCACACCATCGGTGGCGACGACGGTGTCGACGTGAGCGCGCTCCTCCGACGCATCGACGAGGATCCCGACGTGACGGCTGCGGCGCCGCGCGTCTACGGCGGCGGCCTGGTATCGGCCGGCGACCGTACCGAGGCGAGCCTCCTGCTGGGCATCGATCCGGTGCGCGAGCCCCGGGTGACCACCCTGCTCTCCGACATGGACGGGGGACGCATTCCGCGCTACGCCCACGAGGTGGCCATCGGCTCGGAGATGGCGCGCCAGCTCCACGTGACGTTGGGAGACACGCTCGTCCTGGTGGCACCCGCCGCGGACGGGTTGCTGGGCAACGACCTGTACAAGCTCGTCGGCATCTTCCACACGGGCACCCCCGAAGTCGATGGCTCGTACACGATCCTGCCCCTGGCCGACCTCCAGAGCCTGCTGGACATGAGCCCGGATCGGATCCACGAGATCGCTCTGGACGTGGCTCGCCCCTCGGCCACCGACGCGGTCGTCGCCCGTCTCGAGAGCACGCTCCCGACGGACGGGGGACCGCAGGTGGACGTGCGCTCGTGGAGGAGGCTCCGTCCGGAGTTGGCCCAGTCGGTGGACCTGATGAGCTCCATGAACTTCCTGATCATCCTCATCATCTTCGGCATGGCGGTCTTCGGCGTGGCGAACACGATGATCATCGGCACGTTCGAGCGCAGGAAGGAGTTCGCCGTGGTGCGTGCCCTGGGTACCACCGCCATGGGCGTGGGACGCACGGTGGTCTACGAGGGGATCCTCCTGGGGATCCTCGCCCTGGCGGCCGGCGCCCTGATCACGTGGCCGGTGATGGTGTGGTGGCACAACGCGCCGCCGGACCTGAGCGGGTTCGTGGGCGGGATCAGCTGGGCGGGCTCGAGATGGCGGCCTATCCTGCGTGTGGAGTACTCGACGGAGATCCCCATCTACAGCGCGCTGGCGCTCTTCGTCACGTCGGTGGTCGCGGCGGTCTACCCGGCGTGGCGTGCCACGCGCATTCCCCCGGCCGACGCCCTGGCGGACCGATGAAGTACCGGGCCCTCTTCCTGCTCTCGCTGCGCAGCGTGGGCCGCAACATGCGGCGGAGCGCCCTCACGGCGGCGGCCATGGCCCTCGGCCTCGCGGTGTTGATCTTCTCCCGCGCCCTGGCGGACGGTGGCCACGAGCAGTGGATCGACTCGGCAGTGCGCCTGGGCACGGGCCACGTGGCGATCCAGGCACCCGACTATCTCGAGACCGGACGCCTCGAGCACCGTCTGGACGCCCAGCAGGTGGCGCGGGTCACCAAGGCCCTCGCGGACCCCGCGCTTAGCGACAGGATCCGGATGTGGGCGCCGAGGCTGACGGTGACGGGGCTGGCGAGCTCGGCGTCCTCGGCGCTCCCCGTGCACATCGAAGGGGTGGACCCGGCGCGCGAGCGCGTCTTCTCCACCCTCCCGGGGCAGCTCACCGAAGGACGGTATCTGGAGCCGGGGGACAGGCTCCGCGCGTTCATCGGCTCGGACATGGCGAAGCGCCTGAGCCTGAAGGTAGGCGACCGCTTCGTGCTCACGGCGCAGACCGCGTCCGGCGATGTCGAGGGACAGCTCATGCGCGTGGCCGGGATCTTCCACACGGGGATCCCGGAGACCGACGACGGCCTGGTTCACGTGCCCATCGAGACCGTACGCAAGTGGCTGGGCGCGCCCGGCGCCGCGACGTCCATCGCCGTGCTGCTCCACTCCTCGTGGCAGACCGACAACGTGGTCAAGGTCCTGCGGTCCGAGTTGGACGGGTCCAGGGGCATCCGCGTCATGGGATGGCGGCAGGCATCCCCGGAGTTGGACTCCGGCGTGCGCATCGACAACTGGGGCGACTACGTGTTCCACATCATCCTCTTCGCCATCATCGCCCTGGCGATCCTCAACGCGATCATGATGTCGGTGCTGGGGCGCCAGCGTGAGTTCGGCATCCTCCAGGCTCTTGGCCTCACCCGTGTCGAGACCGGGTGGGTGGTCATGGGCGAGGGGCTCTTCCTCACCGCCGTGTCGGGCCTGGTGGGCATGGTCATCGGGCTCGTGGTCACGTGGGGCTTCTTCCGCCACGGCATCGACTTCAGCTCCGCCTCGAGCAGCGGCTGGAGCGCTTCCGGCGGCATCATCAACCCCGTCATCGTCCCCATCTTCCGCTTCAGCCAGATCGTGCTCTCGGTGGCTTCCATCGTGGTCATCGGGACGCTGGCATCCCTCTATCCCGCCGTGCGCGCGTCGAAGCTGGACGTGGCCGAGGCCATGAAGTTCGAGCAATGAGCGAACCGAACGAACGGAGCGACGGGCGCGCGGCGGTCCGCGCCGACGACGTATGGAAGATCTATCCCCAGGAGCCGGCGCCGGTGGAGGCCGTGCGGGGATTCACCATCGACGTCGCCACGGGCGACTTCGTGGCCATGGCCGGGCCTTCCGGCTCGGGGAAGACCACCGTCCTGAATCTTCTCGGCGGCCTGACGCGGCCGACACGGGGCAGGATCTGGGTGGGCGGGGAGGAGCTGACAGCCCTGGACGACCGCCACCTGGCACGCCTCCGCCTGGAGCAGATCGGCTTCGTCTTCCAGGCGTACAACCTGCTCCCGGTGCTCTCTGCCCTGGAGAACGCGGAGTTCACCCTCCTCCTCCGGGGCGTGCCCGCCGAGGAGCGGCGTCACCGTGTTCAGGAGCTCTTCGCGCAGATCGGCCTGGACGGCCTGGAGGACCGCCGGCCGGGCCGGCTCTCGGGCGGGCAGCAGCAGCGCGTCGCGGTGGCACGCGCCGTCGTAGGCCAGCCCGCCCTCGTGCTCGCCGACGAGCCCACCGCCAATCTGGACTCGGCCAGCTCCGACGCGCTTCTCGACGTCATGGAGCGTCTGAACCGCGACCTCGGCACCACCTTCGTCTTCTCCACCCACGATCCCAGGGTGATGGAGCGGGCCCTCCGTCTGGTCCGCCTCGTGGACGGGCGCATCGAGCGGGACGAGCGCCGGGGGCCAGTGCCCGCCGCGTCATGAAGTCGTCGCGTAGCCCGGGGCCGCCCCGCGCCCCGTGCAGATCGGCTTCCCATGTCGGCTGCGCCGCTCGGGGCGGCCCCCTCCTCGGGGTGTCGGCGCTGGTGCTCGCGGCGACGCTCCTCCCCGCTCCGGCCACTTCCCAGAAGCTCGACGTCACCGGGTATGCCCTGGGGGTGGCCGTCGCTTCGGGCTCGTCGGCGCTGGCGGCGTCCGGAACCACCCTCCTGGGCCGCGCGCGCATCATGCCGAAGTTCACGGACGGCCCGTTCACCGTGAACGTAGCGTACGAGCATGTCCTTCAGCGCACGCCTGCGGGAGGCGGGTTCGCCATCACCAGCCCCGGCGGAACCACGGGGGGGAGCAGCGATTGGATGGGCCTCGACTGGACCATCCGTTCCACCTCGAGGAGCGACTGGCGCCAGCGCTTCGACCGGCTGAACGTGTCGGTGAACGCCGGGCCCCTGGCCGTGACCGTCGGACGCCAGGCGATCTCGTGGGCTACGACGCTCATACTCACCCCCGCGGATCCCTTCGCCCCCTTCAGCCCCTCCGACCCGTTCCGCGAGTATCTCGGGGGGGTGGACGCCATACGGGTCCAGACGTTTCCCGGGCCCTTCTCCGAGGTGGAGGCCGTCGTGCGCGGAGCCGACACCCCCGACGGCCGCACGCTGACCGCGCTGGCGCGGGCGCAGACCTCACGGGGTGGATGGGCGGTGGGCGCATGGGGGGGCATCCTCCACGATCAGGGTGCCGCGGCCGTGTTCGCCACGGGGGCGGTGCGGGCCACGGGCGTGCGGATGGCGACGGCGATCAGAAGGGCCCCCTCCGGGGGCGGCACCGTACGCGCAACCGTGGGGGCCGACGAGCGCTTCACGGTGTACGAGCGGGACCTGTACGCGGTGGTGGAGGTGCAATACGACGGCTTCGGCGCCAACGACGCCGCGGGCCTCCTCGCCGCCGCCACCTCCGCACTGTACGGCCGCGGCGAGATGCAGGTCCTGGGACGCTGGGAGACCGCTACACAGGTGAGCTATCAGATCCACCCGCTGGTCTCCCTGGACGTCCTGGCGCTGGGGAACCTGGACGACGGCAGCGTCCTGGTGGCGCCCGGGCTGACGTGGTCGGCCACCGCCTCCATGTCCGTGCGCGCCGGGGCGTTCAGCGGAATCGGTCGGGGGGGGCTGACCCTCTCGGGACCGCGCTCGGAGTACGGCGAAGTGCCCCGGCTCGGCTACCTGGCCGTCTCCTGGTTCTTCTGAGGCCCGGTCTCGCCGGTGGCCGCTGAATCCTTCGGCACCTCTCCGGCGTACAAGAAGAGTGGCATCAACGGAGGAGGACGCCATGTCCAAGAAGAACCGCCAGCATGCGCCCCGCGACCGCAAGCGGCCCATCTCCATGCCCAAGCCCCCGTGCACGCCCGAGCCCCCGCGCTTCCCACCGCCGGTGCGGCCTTCGGGTCCGGGATGCTCCACCCTGCCCCACCCGAGGACGGTGTTCAAGCCGGGACGTCGCGGTCGCCACTAGCAGGTCGTTGAAGGGCGCGTCGAGGGCCCTCAGCCCTCCTCGGTGAGGCCGTTCTCGACGACGAAGCGCGTAAGACCCGCTACCGTGCGGATGCGCAGCTTCGACATGACGCGCTCACGGTGGGTCTCGACCGTGCGTGGGCTGATGCCGAACTCCTCGGCGATCTCCCGGTTCGTGCGACCGTTGGCCACGCGGACGAGCACCTCGCGCTCACGTGCGGTGAGCACCTCCAGGCGGGAGCGCTGACGCTCCCGCTCCAGCTCCTCGCGCAGCGCGACGCCGAGCTGGTGCGTTACGCGCTCGGCGAAGTACTCCCTGCCCGCGTGCACCGCCTCCACGGCCTCCCTGAGCTCGCCCGGGCCGACGTCCTTGAGGATGTATCCGTCCGCCCCGGCACGGACGGCCTCCAACACGTACTCGGGATCGTCGTGCATGGAGAGCACCAGGATCGCCACCTCCGACCCGGCCGTCCGCAGCTCCTTGGCCACCTCCAGCCCCGTCTTCTTGGGCATGGAGATGTCGAGCACCAGGAGGTCCGGCGTGGCGGTCTCCATCAGACCCAGGACCTCGTCGCCGTTGCCGGCCTCCGCGATGACCTCGAGGCCGTCGATGTCCTCGAGAACGTGACGGATGCCCTGCCGGACCACCGCGTGGTCGTCGGCGATGATGACCCGGATGCGCGCTTCGCTCACGTGCTCTCTCCTCCGTCGTCTTCCTTATTCCGTGCGGCGTTCACCGGTACGCGCACGCTCACGCGGGCGCCACCGTCCGGTCCGTTCTCCAGGGTGAAGGACCCGCCCACGCTACCGATGCGTTCGCGGATCCCCGCGAGGCCACCTCTGGTCCGGTTCAGTCCTCGTGGATCGTCGGTGGGAAAGCCGACGCCGTCGTCCGCAACCTCAAGGTGAACCTCGCGCTCCGTCGCCGACAACACCACCTGCACATGCTTGCACTGCCCGTGACGCACGGCGTTGGCGAGCGCCTCCTGGAGGGTGCGATAGAGGGCCAGCTCGGCATCCCCACCCAAGGGTGGAAGCGCAGGGGGCGCGTCGAAGGTGACGCCGAAAGCCTCCTGGCCTCCGAAGTCCCGCGCCAGGGCCCGCAACGCGGGAAGCAGGCCGAGGTCGTCCAGCGCGGTGGGTCTCAGGTTGCGGGTGACGCTGCGGATGCTCTTGATCCCCTCCCCCACCAATGCCCGGGCGCGGTCCAGAGCCGGCGCTATGCCCTCGTCGCCCTTCTCGCGCAAGAGCCCGAGCTGCATGTTCACCGCGGCGAGAACCTGGGCGGTCTCGTCGTGGAGCTCCCTGGAGAGGCGGTTCCGCTCCTCCTCGTGCTGCCGTACCATGCGCATCTGCAGGCGCTCCAGCTCCTCCGTGCGATCCTCCAGGCTGCGGTAGAGATCCTCGTTCTCAAGGGCGGCACCCACCTGCTGACCGAACGCCTCGAGGAACTGGGTGTCCAACGCCGTGAAGGGGTCCCGGGCTTCGCCCACGACCACCAGGGCACCGGCCACGGTGGAGCCCCGGAGCACGGGGATGGCCGCCGTATACGGATGGGCCCAGAACGGGCTCTTGGAGCCCTCCTGGCCCTGTACCACGGAGGGCGCTCCCAGCGTGCGCACCCGATCCACCGCCCGCCAGGCCGACTCCGGCGGGTCCTCGTACGGCCAGAGCGCGCAGACGCCCGCGCCGTTGATGAACGCCCCCCCGTCCTCCCGGGTCAGGTAGAGGGCGGACCCGTGGACGCCGCGCAGCGCGAGAGCCCGCCGCAGCACGGCCTCGGGGACTCCTTCGCTCCGGCGCCCCCTCTGTTGAAGCTCGCCGGAGAGCGCGGTCAGGGTGCGCAGCCCCTGGTCCAGATCCTCGAGGACGAGGAGCAGGATCCCCACACCCACCACGAGCTGGAACAGGATGTCCAGGTAGTAGCCCCAGGGGCTCCAGATCCCCCGGGCCCGCAGGATCGGGTAGTCCAGGTGGTGGACCGCCCACAGCGCCAGCGAGCCGGCCAGCAGGCGCGACGCCGGTGAGCCCACCTCGCGGTCGTATCGATAGAAGACCCAGGCGGTCCAGGCCGTGGCGGCGCTGAGGAACCCCACGGCGGGGCCGGAGGCGAGAAAGAAGTTCTGCAGGCGGTAGATGGCGACGTAGGACCATACCGGGGGAAAGAGCCCAAGCACCACGAACCACCATCGTGACGGGAGCTTGCGCGAGAAGACCAGCGCGGCCCAGAGCAAGGCTACCGCCGTCCAGCCGGTGGTCACCTGGTGCCAGTACAGCCACCCGAGGGCACCGGTATGCAGGAAGCTGACGATGGCGCCCAGCCGGGTCCCGTAGATGGCCCACGCCAGGGCCCACAGACCGAAGTACTCCTTCCGGTACCGCGCGTACAGAACGGCGCACAGGATGACGAGCCCCAGCGTCACCGCGATCTGCAAGTATGCGGCGGCGAGCTCGGTGAGGGACACGGCCGGAGCGTTGGCGTTCATGAGGCGGAATCTGGGGCCACGGCGCCCTAACCCACAATCGACCAACGCCATGTCCTGCGCGGCCTTGGGGAGAGAGGCCCCCGCATCGGCCCGAAGGGGATTCCCCGACGATCCTCCCGGTCGAATCCCCACTTTCTGAGAACGGGACGCCGTTTCTAGCTTTGGAGGGACTCCTGCCGGCGGCTCGCAGCGGCGGGCCGGATCCCCGGATGCGGAGGCTGGACAGCCAGGGCTCTGCCGCGACTGCCGCGCCTCCACCTCCGGAGCTCTTCGCCGCCCCGGTGAGCCGCGTCGGCACGGAGAAGGCCTTCGCCCTCGAGGGCATCGAGGGCTTCCGCGCCTTTTTGGAGTCGCGAACGCGCTTTACACTGTGAGCGTTCCCCGGCTCCTCCGGCGAACCGACCTGCACGACAAAAGGGGACCACCATGAGCAGAGCCTTCGGCCCTCGGCGGGCTGAATGGATGGAAGTCGCCGAGCCCGGAGATCTGGGCCTCTCGGCGCAGACCCTCGCCCACTTCGAAGCCTACGACCTGGCGTACCGGACCCTCACGGCGATTCTCTTCAACTACGCGCAGTCCGGCCATCCGGGCGGTTCGGTGTCGTCCGGCCACATCGTCACGGGGGTCCTCTTCGACGCGCTGGACTACGACCTCGGTGATCCCGTCCGCAGGGATGCCGACATCATCTCGTACGCCGCCGGTCACAAGGCCACCGGTCTGTACGCCATGTGGGCGCTGCGTGACGAGGCGGTCCGCATCGCGCGTCCGGAGTTGCTCCCCGAGGCCGTGAACCATCGGCTCCGACTGGAGGACCTCCTGGGCTTCCGGCGCAACCCCACGACCTTCACGCCCCTGTTCAAGGAGTTCGGTGCGAAGCCCCTGGACGGACACCCCACGCCGGCCACACCCCACGTCCGGCTGTCCACGGGTCCCTCCGGAGTGGGCGTGGGCAGCTCCCTGGGGCTCGCCTTCACGGTGGCGGACTACTTCGGCCGCGAGAAGGCGCCCAAAGTGCACATCATCGAGGGTGAAGGGGGCCTGACCCCCGGGCGCGTCTACGAGGCGGTGGCCAGCGCCTCCGCGGCAGGGTTGAGCAACGCCATCCTGCACCTGGACTGGAACCAGGCATCCATCGACTCCAATCGGGTGACCCGCGAGGGGTCGAACTGGGGCGACTACGTCCAGTGGGATCCCATGGAGTTCTTCTACCTCCAGGACTGGAACGTCATCCAGGTGGCCGACGGCTTCGACTTCGGCCAGGTCCTCACCGCCCAGCGCCTGGCGCTCAAGATGGACAACGGCCAGCCCACCGCCGTGGTGTACCGTACGGAGAAGGGCTGGAAGTACGGTATCACCGGGAAGAAGTCCCACGGCGGCGGCCACAAGCTCTGCAGCGACGAGTACTACGAGGCCGTCGCCCCCTTCTTCGGCAAGGGGGGCCCCGAGCTTCCGCACTGCGGCAACGGCAACGGCGGGCAGCGCTGTGCCGGCGCCAAGTTCAAGGACCAGTTGGAGCTGTGCTACTGGATGACCCTGCAGCGTGTGCGCTCGTTGCTCGAGTCCCAGCACCGCGAGATGTGCGACGAGATGGCCGGCCGTGTGGCCGCGGCGAGAGATCGGCTGAACGCCCAGGGCCGGAAGCCGCGTGAGGGCGCCCCGGACGTCGAGCGCATCTTCGCGACGGCGGACCCGGACACCGCGCCGGAGTCGCTCGAGCTCGAGCCCGGCACCTCCATCGCGCTGCGCAGCCAGCTGGGCAAGGTGCTCGGCCACTTCAACAAGGCGAGCAACGGCGCCATCTTCATCGCCGCCGCCGACCTCCTGGACTCCACCGCGGTGTCGGGGGGCGCCAAGGGCTTCCCCGAGGGGTACTTCCATCTCCGGGACAACCCGGGTGCCCGCTCGCTGGCCATCGGCGGCATCTGCGAGGACGCCATCTCCTGCGTGCTCGCCGGGGCCTCGTCCATGGGCTTCCACATGGGCGCCGGTGCGTCGTACGGCGCCTTCATGGCGCCCCTGGGCCACATCCCGGCCCGGGTGCACGCCATCGCCAACCAGATGAGGCGGGAGGTAGAGGGGCACGACGCTCCCTATCGGCCTTTCATCCTCATCTGCGGCCATGCCGGCATGAAGACCGGTGAGGACGGACCCACCCACGCGGACCCCCAGGCGCTGCAGCTGCACCAGGAGAACTACGTGCCCGGCACGGCGGTGACGCTCACGCCCTGGGAGCCGCAGGAAATCTGGCCTGTGATGGCGGCGGCGTTCCGCGCGCGTCCGGCGGTGATCGTCCCCTACGTAACCCGCCCGGGCGAGCAGGTCCTCGACCGCGAGGCCCTGGGCCTGGCCCCGGCGAGCGAGGCCGCGAAGGGCCTGTATCGTCTGCGCTCCGCAAAGGGCGACCGCGACGGCACGGTGGTCCTGCAGGGCTCCGCGGTCGCCTACGAGTTCGTCACCTCGGCGCTCCCCATGCTCGAGGCCGACGGCGTGGAGCTCGATGTCCTCTACGTGTCCAGCGCGGAGCTCTTCGACCGCCTGGAGCCCGACCAGAAGGCCGCCATCTTCCCGGCGGAGCTGGCGCAGGAGGCCATGGGCATCACCGGCTTCACGCTGCCCACCTTGTACCGGTGGATCCGGTCGGACGTGGGCATGGCGCACACCATGTATCCGTTCCGGAAGGGCCACTACCTGGGGAGCGGCCCCGGGGACATGGTGGTCTTCGAGGCCGGCCTGCACGGTGAAGGCCAGTACCGGGAGATCAAGAAGTACCTGGACGCCCTGGCCCGGGAGCGGGGAAAGAGCTCGGTCACGGTCTGATCGGCCCATCGCCGGCCTGGAAACGGGCCCGGGGAGCGTACGATGCGCTCCCCGGGCCCTCGCTTTCCACCCCCTCGCGGCCCGCGGCGCCGCTGGAGGCTTGGGCGGTCTCGCCCTTCGCCAGCCGGCTGCGGCGGATCCCTACTCGCCGCCCGGTGCGGAGGCCGCCTTCCGGTTCGCCCGGCGCAGGACGCTGTGCTTCCGCCCGTACCACCAATAGAAGGCCAGCCCGATCAGAAGCCAGGCGACGAATCGGACCCAGGTGAGAAACGGGAGACCCAGCATGAGCCCCAGGCACGAAAAGATCGCCACCAGCGGCACGAGCGGTACGAGGGGCGTGCGGAACGGCCGCTCCCTGTCGGGCTCCAGGCGGCGGAGCACGATGATGCCGATGGAGACGAGGACGAAGGCGAACAGGGTGCCGATGTTCGTGAGCTCGATGATCTCGGCGATGGGCATGAACGCGGCGAAGAACGCCACGAAGACGCCAGTCATGATGGTGGCCACGTGGGGGGTGCGGTGCTTCTCGTGCACCTTCGCCACCACTGGCGGGAGGAGCCCGTCGCGGGCCATCGAGAACAGGATGCGCGGCTGGCCGAGCTGGAAGACCAGCAGCACGGACGTCGTGGCCGCGAGCGCACCCACCGAGATGATGCCGGCGGCCATGTTGAGGCCGCGCTCGCTGAACGCGGTGGCCAGCGGCTCGGCCGTCCCCAGATGGTTCCACGGCACCAGCCCCGTCAGCACCAGCGTCACGGCGATGTAGAGGATCGACGTGACGATCAGGGAGGCGATCATCGCGAACGGCATGTCCGTCTGCGGGTGGCGCGTCTCCTCGGCCGCCGTGGAGACGGCGTCGAAGCCTATATAGGCGAAGAAGATGAGCGCCGCCCCGGTCCAGATCCCCTTGATGCCGTTGGGGGCGAAGGGGGTCCAGTTGGCCGGACGCACGTACAGGGCGCCCGCCACGATGAAGAAGCCGAGGATCCCGAGCTTGATGACCACCATGGCGACGTTGAACCAGGAGCTCTCCCGGATGCCGACGACCAGGATCCACGTGATGAGCGCCACGATGAGCACCGCGGGGATGTTGACGACGATCGGGATCCCGAACAGGTGCGGGGCCTCCGAAAGGGCGTTGGCCGCCTGGACCACGTAGGGAGCCACCGAGGAGAGCGTTCCCGCGCTGGTCGCTTGTGCCACCGTGTGCGCGGCCTTGGTGGCCGTGATCGGGTCGGTGGCCATCCACTCGGGCAGCGCGAGCCCGAAGCCGCTCAGGAACTGCTGGAAGTAACCCGACCAGCTCACCGCCACGGCGATGTTCCCCACCGCGTACTCGATGATGAGGTCCCAGCCGATGATCCACGCCACGACCTCGCCCAGGGTCGAGTAGGCGTAGGTGTAGGCGCTTCCGGACTCCGGAATCATGGCCGCGAACTCGGCGTAGCACAGGGCGGCGAACCCGCACGCGATGGCGACGCCGATGTAGGAGAGGACTAGCGCCGGACCCGCGCCCACGTGGTCGGCGCCTCCCGCGATCGCGGTGCCCGCGGCCGAGAAGATGCCCGCCCCGATGATGGCGCCGACACCCAGCGCGGTCAGCTGCCACTTGCCCAGCGTGCGCTTGAGGTTCGTGGCGAGGGCGTCTTCCACCCGCTCGGGGATCGGCTTCCTTAGAAACAGCTTGGGGAGCAGAGGTACCTCCGTGTCGGTGGCGGGCACCGGCCGTCCCGGAGCGGCTCGCCGGGCCGAGCCTCGGTCTGGCCTCGTCCCCCAAGGCACGCGGAGGGCGCGCCGGCGGCGAGGTCGGCGCAACGTACGGGGGCCCGCGGAGCGTGTAAAGGCCGGACGCGTCCCCCTTCATCGATCATCTCCGGCCCCGTGTGCCCTGGTCAGCTTCGGCGGCGCGCCCGCCTCGGGACGCGCACGGTCCATCGTCGCTGTGACGATGCCGACGACGACGACGGCATCGACGCCGAGGAGCGTGACGGCCCGGGAGCCCAGGCCTTTCTCGATAAGCCCGCCCCGACGGCCCCGTACCCCTACGCCGCCGCATGTCGAAGCGCGCGCGAAACCGCGCGTCAAGGGTGCGCGATCCCGCGCGTCCACCGACCGTCTCTACATAGAATCAACATCATGTGTACAGCTATAAGTCAAGGATTCATATGCACTAACCCAGTCTACACACGTCGGGGCACGGGCCTTGTACCTTCTTCCGGGCAAACGGAGGCGAGAGGCCTTCGAAGCCAGAGGAGGAGAGGATGAACACCCCCACGAACGAAACGCAGCAAGTCCTCGGCAACGGTGTGCCGAGATCCATCGGCCTCCACGGAAGGGTCGCGGTCCTGTCGGGCATGGCCGGCGGCGTCGCCCTCGGCGGCGTGCTGGTGGCCTACCTGACGTTGAACGGACGCCTGTCCGCGCACGCCCTCTTCATGAATGCCACGGGTCTCTTCATCATCGGGGCGATCCTGGGGCTTCTTCACGGAGTGGTGCTGGGTTACCTGGGCCGTCCGACGGCCGTGACGCCGCGGCGGGTCCGGGGAGACATGGGCCGAGCGGCCCTGTTCGCCGTTCCCGGACTGGCGGTGGCCTGGCTGGCCACGATCTGGGTGGCCATGACCCTCGTCGCTGCCTACACCGGGCGGATCGGTGCCCTCATCGCCGTGTCCGTGGGATGGGTCGCCGCCGGGATCATTCTCGCCGTCGCCGCGCTGCACGCGTTCAAGGCGCTCAAGAACGCCTACGCACGCTGGCCGGAGCGCAGGGCGGGGACGCTCCTGACGGCAGCGTCGTTCGCGGCCCTGCTCCTCATCTTCCTGGCCAACCGGCCCGAGATCTGGGGACTTCGCCTGCGGCTGACCGAGAACGGCGCCGTCCTGCTCGCCGCGATTCTCGCGGTGTGGGTCGCCGGTCCCATGGTGACGCTGGCGCTGCGGCTGGCGCGTCAGGTGCCCTTCCCCAGGGCCCTCGCCGGGCTGGGCACGACGCGCAGCGGCAAGGGCTTCCAGGACCTCCTCATCGGCCTGGTGGCCGGGGCGGTGGTGGGGCTCCTCGCGGTTCCCTTCGCGGCCCCCGGGGTCACGCCCGCCGCGATGGGCACGGTGGTGCTGGGCGTGAGCCAGTCGCTGGTGAACGAGGTTCTGCTCCGCCTGATCCTGGTGACCGCGGTGGCCTGGCTCCTCCTCCGCTGGGAGCGCGTTCCGGCCAACCGGGCCCTCATCGGTGCAGTGGTCACGGCAACCGTGGTGCAGGTGGCCCTCTACACCCCTGGCGCTCTGGCGGTGGGCTTCGCGAGCTGGACGGGCACGGTGCTCTTCCTCCTGGTGGTGGCGGCGATCCCCGCGGCGGTCTTCGGGCTGCTCTTCTGGCGGCGTGGCTTCGCCTCGGCCCTGGTGGCGGACGTCGTCGCACTGGCCGTTCTCGCGCTCCTCGCGTAAAGGTGCGCACCTCCTCCCTCTGGTGCGGGGGCCCCGGCGGACGCCGGGGCCCCCGCAGCGCGCACGGCGGAAAGGCGGGTCGGCACCCCGGAACGGGGCGCCGGCCCGTTCCGCGCGGATGCCCCACGAGGCCGCGCGAAGATGCGCAATACCCACTGTGTCACCGCCTTGCCCTCCGTTATTTTACGGACGGATCTCGTACGACCACTTCCTCGCGTGGTCGCCGCCGTGGAGGCGGCCCCACATGAGCTGGGTTCGCAGGGTTCGATCCCTCCCGGTGCGAGGAAAGCTGCTCCTCACCGTCCTGGGCGCCGTCATCGTCGCCCTGGGTACTTCCACGTACCTGTCCTACAGGTATTGGGAGAACGAGGCCCTGGCTCAGGCGCAGCGCGATGCGCTGCTGGCGGCCGCGTCGACGCAGGCCAGCATCGAGTCGGCGATTCGCCTCGGGCGTCGGGCACCGGCCCAGCAGGCCCTGGCCCGGCTGCGTGCCGACGGTCACGTCACCGCGGCCCGCGTGTACGGGCCGGACGGCACCGTGTTGCTGTCGGCGGATCCCATGGAGGAGGGCATTCGCCAGCCCTCCGTGTTCATCCCCGATGCCACGCAGCTCCCCCGCTCCGGTCTGGTGAAGCCGTCGGCGTCCCGTGGCGAGGTCCGGGCCTACATCCCCGTCTCCCTCCCGGAACCGGCGGTCCTGGAAGTGGACCTCTCGGTGGCGCCCACCATGGCGGCCGCCGAGCGCGGCGCACGGCTGGGAATGGGCCTCATGGCGGTCTCCCTGCTCGCCGTGGGGATCGTGGTGGTGACGATGTTCGAGCGGGAAGTGGTGGCTCCCCTGCACCGCATCGACGTGCTGCTCCGCTCGGGGACCAGAGAAGCGAACGGCACGCACACCCGTGACGAGTTCCGGCACCTGGAGCGCTCCGTGACCGAGCTCCTCGAGAGGGAGCGGGCCGAGGAAGCCCGGGCGGCGGACCAGGACCGTCGCCTCGCGGACCAGGAGGGACTCGCGCAGGTCGGTGAGCTCGCGGCCGAGATGGCCCACGAGTTCAAGCGCCCCCTGGCCTCCATCCGCACCGCGGTGTCGGTGGTGCAGCAGGAGTACGACCTGAACGAGCGGGGCCGTGAGGTCCTCGAGGCCGTGGACGTCCAGCTCGAGCGCCTCCACGAGACCATGCAGGACCTCTTTTCCCTGGCCAAGCCCGTGGTCCTCGAGGACGCGGCCGTGGACGTGGCCGAGGTGCTGGACGAGGCCATGGCCGAGCTGGCGGGCGTACCCGGCATCGAGCGCGTGGAGGTGCACCGTACCTATGCCCACGAGGGGATGCGCGTCCGCGGGGACGGCAGGCGGCTGCGTCAGGTGTTCCTCAACGTTCTCGCCAACGCCGTCGAGGCGATGCCGGAGGGCGGCCACATCAACGTGAACGTGGTGCGCACCTCGGGGGCATCCGTGGAGATCGCTGTCACCGACACGGGTCACGGCCTGGAGCCCGAAGAGGTGGAGCGGGCGCTGCGCCCCTTCTACTCGACGAAGCCACTGGGCACCGGGCTCGGCCTGCCTCTGGTGGCGCGCATCGTGTCGGCTCACCGCGGCGGGCTGGCCATCGAGAGCCGGCCGCATCGCGGCACGACGGTGCGCATCACGCTTCCCCTGACCGCCCCGGCGGGCGACGCGGGAGTCTGACCATGTCGGAACGCATCCTGCTCGTGGACGACGACGATCTGATCCGGACCGTGGTGGCGGAGCGGCTGAAGCGTCGGGGCTACGAGGTCTGCACAGCGCGTTCCCTGGCCGAGGCCCGGGCGTCCTTGAAGGGCACGCAGCCGGACGCCGCTCTTCTGGACATCCGCCTGCCGGACGGAGACGGCACCGAGCTCCTGGAGGAGCTCACCGGCGAGGGCGACGTGCCCTGCGTGATGATCACGGCGCACGCCACCATCGAATCGGCGGTGGAAGCTCTGAAGAAGGGGGCAGAGGACTACCTGGAGAAGCCGTTCTCCCTGGATCGCCTCGAGGCCACCCTCGCGGCGACGCTGGAGCGCACCAAGCTGCGCCGGGAGGTGCGGGCGCTGCGCAAGGCCAGCGGCGTCCGTGGAGGGGTCATCGGCGCGAGCCCCGCCATGCGTGAGGTCCTGGACCTGGTGGAGAGGGTGGCCCCGGCGGAGACCGCCACGGTGCTCCTGCTGGGAGAGACCGGCACCGGCAAGGGGGTCATGGCGCGCCTCATCCACGACCTCAGCCCTCGGGCGGAGCGTCCCTTCGTGTCGGTGACCTGCTCGGCGCTTGCGGAGACGCTCATGGAGTCGGAGCTCTTTGGACACGAGAAGGGCGCCTTCACCGATGCCCGCACCTTGAAGCGCGGGCTCGTGGAGGTAGCGGCCGGCGGCACGCTCTTCCTGGACGAGATCGGCGAGCTCTCCCTGGGGCTGCAGAGCAAGCTCCTCGGGTTCATCGAGGACAGGACCTTCCGCCGCGTCGGAGGCACCGACGACCTCAAGGCCGACGTCCGTGTCATCGCGGCCACGAACCGGCGCCTGGAGGACGAGGTGGCGGCGGGCCGCTTCCGGCAGGACCTCTTCTACCGCTTGCGGGTGCTGCCCATCGAGCTCCCACCGCTGCGCCACAGGCGATCGGACGTCCCGCTTCTCGCCGAGACCTTCGTCCAGCGCTTCAACCAGGAGTTCGGCAAGCGCATCGACGGGCTCGACCCCGAGGTCCTGGCTCTTCTGGATGCCTATCCCTGGCCGGGCAACGTCAGGGAGCTGAGCAACGTCCTGGAGCGCGCGGTCCTGCTCACCGAGGGCAGCGAGATCGGGGTGGAGGCGCTGCCTCCCGAGGTGCGCGGCGCGGCGGAGAAGGACGAGAACCTGGGACCCTACACGCTGGGTCCGTCGGGAATCGATCTAGAGGAGCTGGAGCGCGAGCTCCTCATGGAAGCCCTTCGCCGCTCCGAAGGAAACAGGACGGAGGCCGGGCGCCTTCTCGGCCTGAGCCGCCATCAGATCCGCAACCGACTGAAGAAGTACGGAGTCGAGCCGTGATCCGTCTGATCCCTTGCAGCAGGGGGGGCCAGCCCCCCAAGAGCCCCCCCGCCGCCCGGTTGGGCGCGCTGGCGGCGACCCTCCTCCTGCTTCTGCCGGCTGTCGCGACGGCCCAGAGCCCCCGGTGCGAACGCTGTCACGGGGAGCTCGAGTTCCTCCGCCAGCAGGTGCCGACCCTCCAGCGGGCGCGCGCGCTCCTGGTGCTCCCCGAGGTTCTCGGGGCCTCGGCGCACGGGGGGATGGCCTGCACGAGGTGTCACCGTGGGTTCGGGAGCTTTCCCCACGACACCACCGCCACCACCACCACCGAGTGCGCGTCGTGCCATGAGGCCCAGGACACGGCCTGGCGGGGCGGAGTCCACGCGCTGGATCAGGGCGCGCGCTGCCAGGACTGCCACGGTGTCCACGACGTCCGCACCAAGGCCTCCATGGAGACGGCGGCCGGCGCCCGGGCGACGCAGAAGGCGTGCACGAGGTGCCACTTCGAGGCAGCCTTGCCTGCCAGCGATCCCCACGCGGACTCCGTGTCGTGCGCGGCGTGTCACGCACCGCACCGGACGCTGCCTCCCCAGGACGAGCGCTCGCGCGTGAACGTCGTCAATCAGGGCAACACGTGCGGCGCGTGTCACCAGAAGGAAGCGAAGGCCTGGGAGAGCGACGTGCACGGCACCGCGGTGGCTGCGCTCGCCGTCCCCGGCGCCAGGATCCCCAGTGGCGCCTCCCGGGCCGAGCCTCCCGCGTGCACGGCTTGTCACGGCGCCCACGGGATGCTGACGCCGTCGACTCCGGGGTTCCAGGCCCAGATGGTGCAGCGCTGCGCGCACTGCCACGAGCCCTATGCGGAGAGCTTCGCCGACTCCTATCACGGGCAGGCCACCACGCTCGGCTCCCAGACGGTAGCCACGTGCCACGACTGCCACGGCGCTCACGGCATCTATCCGGCCAGCGACCCGCGCTCCACGGTGAGCCCGGAGAACCGCCTGCATACCTGTCAGAAGTGCCATACGCAGGCCACGGCGAGCTTCGCGCTCTTCCAGCCCCATGCCAACCCCAGCGACCGCACGCACTACCCGTTCGTCTACTGGGCCTACCACCTCATGGCCGCTCTGCTCATCGGCACGTTCACGCTCTTCGGCGTGCACACCTTCCTCTGGCTGGCGCGCCTGGGCCTCGACGCCCTGCGCGGCACGTCGGACGTGCCGAAAACGCGGGAGAATGAGAGATGACCGACCACATCCCCGAACAGCCCCTCAACCTCGATGCTGCCCAACGCGGTGACGGCCCGTTCGTGTGGCGGTTCGAACGGTATCACCGCATCACCCACGCGGCGGTCATCGTCTCGTTCTTCCTCCTGGTGATCACGGGGCTTCCGCTCCGGTTCAGCCATGCGTTCTGGGCGGGGCCGCTCATGTCGCTGCTGGGCGGGGTCAAGATGGCCGGTATCCTGCACCGTACCGGGGCCGTCATCACGTTCCTCTATTTCAGCGCCCACCTCTTCTACGTGGTGCGCAAGCTCGTCAGGTCGCCGGACCCCATGAAGATCCTCTGGGGGCCGGATTCCCTGGTGCCGCAGCCTCGGGACATCGTCGACTTCTGGCACCAGACCCGGTGGTACTTCGGCCGGGGACCGCGGCCGCGCTTCGGCCGCTGGAGCTACATGGAGAAGTTCGACTACTTCGCCGTCTTCTGGGGCGTCGCCATCATCGGTGGGTCGGGGCTCCTGCTCTGGTTCCCGGAGTTCTTCTCCCATTTCCTGCCGGGTTGGGTCTTCAACGTCGCGACCGTCGTGCACTCGGACGAAGCCCTCCTCGCGGCAGGCTTCATCTTCACCATTCACTTCTTCCACGTGCACCTCAGGCCGGAGAAGTTCCCCCTGGACGCGGTCATGTTCACGGGCCGGGCCACACGTTCCTACATGGAGGAGGAACATCCCGGGATCATGGAGGAGGTCGAGCGTCACGCATCGGAGGCGCCGTCTCCGCACCAGACCCCCGACACCCCCGCCCCCCCTCCGACGCGGGCCGCCTCTCTCACCGCCGCCGCCCTAGGCTTCATTGCCCTCGCGGTGGGTCTGTCGCTGATCGGGATGATCCTATGGGCCGTAATTCTCTACTGACGCTCGCGCTGGCGACCCTCGTGGTTGTCGCCTCGTGTGCGCGGGAAACGACGCCACGAGCCGGGACCGGGTCCGCCGCGTCCGCCGCGTCGTCCGTCACCGCTGGGTCCACCGGCACCACCGATCCGCACGCGTCGCTGGCGTGTGCCCAGTGCCACGAGGGCGGTCTGGCCGACCACAGAGAGCCCGCCGTACCCTCGCGGGCTTGCACCGCTTCGGGGTGCCACAACGACAACGTGGTGGGCACGGTGAGGCTCGCCACCGTGACCTTCAACCACCGGAGCCACGTCTCGGACAGTACCGTGGCCATCGGGTGTGCGGGGTGCCATGCCCATCGGGCCGGCGGGCAGCCCCTGACGGCAGGGGCGGAAACGTGCGGCCTCTGCCACGCCAAGGAGCTGTCGCAGGCTCGGGGTGACGATTGTCGCCTGTGCCACTCGGACCCCAACTGGGTGGGCATGACGAGCCAGGGCGTGCCGATCCCTCACCAGGACCTTCCCTGGATCGAGGGCGGCTGCCTACGGTGTCACTACGAGGTGACCCACCCGGTCCACGAGGTCTCCCTGACGCGGTGCGCGGCCTGCCACCAGAACGTGGAGGCGGTGACCCGCGAGGGCATCGGCGAAGACCTCCACCCCAGCCACACGGGCATCACGTGCGCGTCGTGTCACGAAGCGGACAACCACCGCATCGAGGCCATGAGCTCCGCCGTGGACCTGAGGTGCGCGAACTGCCATGCCGGCGTTCACGGCACGGATACAGCCCGGGACAGCGTAAGCCCGAGCACCTGCAACACCTGCCATGGGGGCGTACACCGGGATCCCCAGCGGATGCTCCTGGGCCTGCTTCCCGACAGCATCGCCGCCACTCCCTCGAACCACTTCATGAACGGCCTCACGTGCCGCTCGTGCCATCGCCCGGACACCGGAACCGGAAACGTCGCCACCAGCCAGGCGTGCGTGGATTGCCACCGCCCGGAGTACGCCACCGTGTTGAAGTGGTGGCAACAGGGCCTGGCCGAACGCATGCGCCTGGTGGACCGCTACGTCGCGGGTGCCGAAAGGGCGACGGCCGGAAGTGCCCCCACGGACTCCGCGGCGGAGGCCGTGGCACGAGCGCGGGCCACGCTGGCCCTGCTCAGCGCGGGGGGAGGAGAGCACAACATCCCGCTGGCCCAGCGCATGTTCGGGGACGCGCTCCGTCAGGCGGCCGACGCCTACAGGCTGGTGGGGAGGACCGCCCCTCCGACCCCGTCCATGGGTCGGGCGCCTCGGCCGGGCCTGTGCACGTACTGCCACTATAGGCTGGGGGAACTGGTGATCAGTGGGCAGATGAACGACGCCTTCCACCGGAGCGTGGTGGGGCGGGGCGGCTGAGGCCCGTTCCCGAATGCACCAAGGGCGGGAGAGCCGGAGCTCCCCCGCCCTTCCTCACGCCCGTGAGGAGTGCAGGCGAAGGCGCTGAGGCTATGCGCCCGCCGGCTGCGCGACCTGGTCCTTCATCCAGGCCGTGGATACCGACTTCGGCCGCGTGATGGGCTCACCCATGGCGCGGCTGAGGACGAGCTGAGAGCACATCCCCATGGCCCGGCTCACGCTGAAGAGCACTGTGTAGTAGCGCATCTCG